>ERZ773178.2861-NODE-2861-length-15309-cov-3.746493_pt1 | contig 15309 bp, 14 predicted proteins | sample MGYA00580533_ERZ773178 | MGnify/ENA primary metagenome ERZ773178 (study PRJEB29015, sample SAMEA2737859) | human gut metagenome | biome: human gut; feature: human-associated habitat; material: faeces | place: China | collected 2012 ...
CCGGACAACAAGGCTTCCCATTGCGCCAGGATGATCGCGGAGTATTACCACAAGTATGAGGCACAGAAAGGCACGCAGTTCGTATTCTCGGATCTCGGCACGTACCAGCCGGGCGAGAGCTGGAATGTCTATTCGGAAATCAAGCGCAAGCTGTCGGAGGATTACGGCATACCCGCCCATGAGGTCCGCTTCATCCAGGAGTGCAAGAGCGAGAAGGCACGCAAGGCGGTGATCGACGCGATGAACGCCGGGACGGTGCGTGTGCTGTTCGGCTCCACCTCCATGCTCGGTACGGGGGTGAACGCACAGAAGCGGTGCGTGGCTATCCATCATCTGGATACACCCTGGCGTCCCTCTGACCTGGAACAGCGCGACGGCAGAGGGGTGCGTGCGGGCAATGAGATTGCCAAGTTATACGCCGGCAACAAGGTGGACGTGGTGATTTATGCGGTGGAGAAATCATTGGATTCCTACAAGTTCAACCTGCTGCACTGCAAGCAGACGTTTATCTCGCAACTTAAAAGCGGGGCGATGGGTGCGCGTACCATTGACGAAGGGGCGATGGACGAGAAATCGGGCATGAACTTCTCGGAATACATGGCTATCCTTTCCGGCAATACGGATTTGCTCGACAAGGCGAAGCTGGAAAAGCGGATTGCCTCGCTCGAAGGTGAACGGAAGTCATTCAACAAGGGCAAACGCGAGTCGGAGTTCAAGCTGGAGTCAAAGACCGGAGAACTGAGGAACAACACCGCCTATATCCATGCCATGACGGAAGACTGGGATAAGTTTCTGGCTGCCGCCCAAACGGACAAGGCCGGCAACCGGCTCAATCCGGTCAAAATTGAGGGATTGGACTCCACCGATGAGAAAGTTATCGGGAAGCGTTTGCAGGAGATTGCCAAGAACGCGGCAACGGGCGGACTGTACACGCAAATCGGTGAGTTGTACGGCTTTCCCATCAAGGTAATCAGTGAAAGGTCGGTAAGCGACGGGCTTGAATTTATAGACAACCGCTTTGTGGTTGAGGGCAACTATAAGTACAAGTACAACAACGGGCATCTGGCGATGGCGGATACCCATGCCGTAGCAACCAATTTCCTGAATGCTCTGGAGAAGATTCCTTCGATTATTGACCAGTACAAGGAGAAAAACGCAGTGCTGGAGCGTGAGATACCACAGTTGCAGGAGATTGCGGGAAAGACGTGGAAGAAGGAGGAGGAACTGAAAGGGTTGAAGTCCGAGCTTGCCGCACTGGACAGGAAAATCCAACTAAATCTTGTACCACCTAAATTTGAAACTAAGCAAGAGCAAGCCAGTGACGTACAACAGAAACATGAACAACAATTGGAATCTGTCAAACCTAATACCATTGATGGTTTTATTTGTAATCATGCCTTTATTATGAGACCGAGTATCTCGGATGAATCCAAAGTACAAAGTCGAGGAGTAAAGATTTAATTTAAGGAGAACCATGAAATGCCCCTAAAGTTGGACACAAGAAACTGTCGGGGCATTTCATTTTATATTTTCTATTTGATTACGATATTCTTTAGGAGTATGTTGAGTTACACTTTCAAATTGTTTGATAAAGTATGGAACATTACCATATCCTGATTCATAAGCTATTTGAGAAACACTCAAATTGGAATATGATAGTAACTTACAAGCATGTTCTACTCTAATTTCCGCAAGGCATTGGAAAATGCTTTTATCTGTCCGCTGCCGAAAATATCGACATAGTGCTGATGGATTTTGCTTGACGTAATCGGCAATTTCTCTCAATGTGATTTTCTCCTTATAATGATTGAATAGATAGGTATATACTTTACTAACAGGTTCATTGGATTCTACGGTAGAATTAGTACTACTGTATGCTGTACTGGACAAAACCTTCGTGTTTTTACATGCGGATAACCGTTCCAAGATTTGAAAGAGGGCTATTATCCGATGGGTATATTCATAATGATCAATTTCTTGAAATCGTTGTCTTAATTCCTCGAATAATTCTTTATCATAAAAACGTATCCCATATTGGCTCTTCTGAAGCAACTGATAAATAAATTGATAATCAGGTATCTCTTCCAAGTTAAAAGGAAATATCATTGAATGAAACTGCAAGGCTTCTCCGGCACTTGGTTCAAAGTCCATCGTAGGATTCAGTTTGGCATTGCAAAGATGCAAATGCGGTACATTACTACCGATAAGTGCAATGTCGCCCTGCTGATAGTCGAGAACTCCTTCTCCAACAAACTGTTTTCCACTTCCCCGAGTAAACAGCATAAGCTCATATTCTACGTGCTTATGACGAGGTAATACAAATTGAGGATAAGGAATGTGGCTGCACAATGTTGTCCGTTCATGGATAATTTTACGTTCCAGTATGCCCATATTTTTCTTCTTTTTTTGTTCTTGCAAATATAAGAAAGTATTTAGCAAATATAATAGAACTATATGTTAAAAATACGCCCTAACTTTGCAAAGTCAAAAGATTGATATTTAGAGACATGAAAAATAATTCCATAAAACTGATAGTATCCGATATGGACGGTACACTCTTGGATTCAAATGGAATACTGAATCTGGAGTTTTTCACTGTGTTCAAATATTTAAGCAGTGAAGATATAATGTTTGTTGCTGCAAGTGGCAGACAATATTACAACTTACTGAAACTTTTCAGCTCCATAAAAGATAAAATCATATTTATAGCAGAAAACGGAACTTATGTCCTTTTCAATTCCCAAGAACTGCTAATAGTGGATGTTCCCGCAGAAAAAGCTCGTGAAGTCATACGTGAAGTTCGGAAAATAGAGGGAGCTTATCCCGTTTTATGCGGAAAGAACAAGGCATATATAGAAGACTGCCACCCGGATTTTGTAAAGCAGGCATATACTTATTATGAGAAATGTGATGTCGTACCGGATTTGATGGATGTCACAGATGACAAATTTCTGAAAATAGCTGTTTACGATTTCCTAGGTTCTGCTATAAACAGCTATCCCGTCTTGGAGCATTTCAATAATAGCTTGAAAGTGGTTGTTTCCGGATCGAACTGGCTGGATGTAAGCCATCGGGATGCGAATAAGGGCAATGCCTTGAAACTAATTCAATCGTATTTTTCCGTAATGCCGGACGAGTGTATGGCTTTCGGTGATCAGATGAACGATGCCGAAATGCTTCAGTCTGTTGTTTACAGCTATGCAATGGAAAATGCTTCGGAGGAGTTGAAACGTTACGCACGTTATATAGCCCCGTCCAACGATGTAGGAGGGGTACTGTCAGTAATCAGAGAAACTATTTTTAATAAGCAATAAACTATAGAGATGAAAACAAAGATTACAGGAATACAACATGTCGGTATTCCGACAAACGACATTGGAAAAAGTATGCAATTCTACCGGAGCCTCGGTTTTGAACCGGTCTGGCAGACAGTTAACCCGAACAATGGCGAAGCCGTGGCTTTCCTGCAACTGGGAAATCTGGTGATGGAAATTTACGAGAACAGGCAGGTGGCAGGTAAATCCGGAGCGATAGACCACATAGCGTTGAATGTTGCCGGGATTGACCTCCTGTTCGAGAACATGAAAGGTACCGGACACAAGATGCTGGATGAGAAGGTACAATACCTGCCTTTTTGGGAACATGGGGTAAAGTTCTTCACGATACTCGGTCCCAATGAAGAGAAAATAGAATTTTGTGAAAAACTGACTGAATAGAATGAGATGAGCAAGGAAGATTTGTTATCGAGATTTGGAGATAGCCACCAAAGGGTGCTCAATGGCATAAAGGCCATTACAGAAGGCCGTGGTGTATTGTTGGTGGACGATGAAAGCCGGGAAAATGAAGGTGACTTGATTTTTTCTGCACAAAAAATGACCGAAAAGGACATGGCATTGATGATACGGCATTGTAGCGGTATTGTCTGCCTTTGTCTCACAAAAGAGAAGGCTGAACAGCTTGACTTACCACTGATGGTCACCAATAATACCAGTACATACGGTACAGCGTTCACCATATCTATCGAAGCAGCAGAGGGTGTGACTACCGGCGTGTCAGCTACCGACCGTATCTGCACGATAAAGGCAGCCATTGACGAAAGGGCCACGCCGGAATCATTGCATCATCCGGGCCATGTTTTTCCTTTAATCGCTTGCCCGGGAGGGCTGAAAGAGCGTGACGGGCATACGGAAGGAAGCATCGAATTGATGAAATTGGCTGGACTTGCACCTTGTGCCGTATTGTGCGAGTTGACCAACGATGACGGCACAATGTCCCATCTTCCTGAAATTGTAGAATTTAGTAACCAATATAATTATCCGATTATGAGTATCAATGATTTAAAAAATTACACTCCGGCTCCCGATTTTTTACCGGGATTGGTCGGTTCATTTGCAAAACCCGCGTCCGAAAATCCTACAGTGGCTATCATGGAAGCCGCTTTCAAGCATCACGGCATGCACTACAGATATATCAACTGTGAGGTGGGACCGGATAATCTGGAAGCTGCCGTAAACGGAGCTAAGGCCATGGGCTGGAGAGGGTTTAACTGTTCCATTCCCAACAAGATCAAGGTTATACAGTATCTGGACGAGTTGGGAGACTCTGCTAAAATTATTGGGGCTGTCAACACGGTCATCATTGGAAAAGACAAAAGGACCAGAGGTGAAAATACGGACGGAAAAGGCTTTGTGAAAGCCATTTCGGAAGTAACCTCCATTCCGGGCAAGAAGGTGATACTGTTTGGAGCCGGTGGGGCTGCACGTGCCATCGGTGTAGAAATGGCTCTGGCGGGAGCTGCATCCATTACTATTTTGAACATTGATGATGCAGGGCAGGAACTAGCCGATTTGTTAAACGGCAAGACATCAGCCAAGGCGGACTTTGTCTTGTGGAATTATTCTTACCGAATTCCGGCCGACACGGACATCGTAATCAATGCCACTTCCGTAGGGCTTTATCCGAATGTGGACCAGCGTCTGAACATGGATTCCGACACCCTTCTGCCTCACATGGTCGTGGCCGACTGCATCCCTAATCCGGTGTACACCCATTTTGTCAAGGATGCGATGGCACGCGGATGCCATCATGTACTTCCAGGTATGAACATGCTTGTCAATCAGGCTGTGATAGCCGTGAAATACTGGACAGGTGTAGATGTGGATGCTGAAGTCATGCGTAATGAACTCAAAAGGGTACTTGGATTATAATTAAGATAATGGACTTTTCAATGTGGATACAGTCACCTTCCAACTGGAGGATGCTGTTTTTGTCTGCCCTGCTTATCGGTATGTCCAAAACCGGCATTCAGGGTATCAGCCTGCTTGCTGTACCAATGATGGCAATGACTTTCGGAGCCAAACCTTCTACCGGGTTGATATTGCCCATCTTATGTGCGGCTGATTTGATAGCCGTCCTGTATTATCGCAGGATTGCCGAATGGAGATATGTACTGAAATTGTTGCCTTCTGCTTTAGCAGGGTTTGCCGTCGCACTGTTTGTGGATCGGTTGGTTCCTCCCACCGAGTTCAAGCACCTGATGGGCGGCTGTCTGTTGGTGGTGCTGCTCGTGATGTTCTGGTCGGATTGGAAAGGTAAGGAAAATACACTTTCCTCCTACTGGTGGTACGGCCCTTTGTTCGGACTGATGGGTGGCTTCACCACCATGATAGGCAATGCGGCGGGACCGGTGATGGCCATTTACCTCCTGTCGGTCAAGATGCCCAAGTATAGTTTTGTGGGGACGAACGCTTGGTTCTTTTTGGTCATCAATTACCTGAAAATTCCCGTGCAGGTATTTGCATGGGGCAATATCACCGCCTCCTCACTGATGCTGGATGCCTGCACCATCCCGTTTGTCATTATAGGCGGCGTGTTGGGCATTACATTGGTAAAAAAACTGCCGGAGAAGGGGTTTCGCTATTTCACAACTGCGGTCACCTGCTTGTCGGTGTTATTGTTATTAGTTTGATAATCATTTTTAATTTTATACACAATGGAATATAGAAAATTGAATGGAACCGGACTGTTTGTTCCGGCATTGACTTTGGGAACCGCCACTTTCGGTGGTACACACGGATTTGAAGGATGGGGACACACAGATGTGACTGAGGCTACACGTATGGTGGATATGTGTCTGGATGCCGGTTTGAATATGTTCGATACGGCAGATATGTACTCACGTGGATTGGCGGAAGAAATATTGGGAAAGGCCATCACCGGAAAACGGAATCGGATGCTGCTGGCTACAAAAGGAACCTTTCCTATGAGTGACAATGATCGGAACGCTGCCGGGGCTTCGAGGTATCATATCATTCGGGCTTGCGAAGCCAGTCTGAAACGACTGGGTACGGACCACATCGACCTTTACTATATACACGGTTTCGATGCCAATACACCGGTTGAAGAGACACTTCGAGCATTGGATGACTTGGTGAGTAGCGGTAAAGTAGGCTACATAGGCTGTTCCAACTTTTCCGGTTGGCATTTGATGAAGTCATTGGCAGTTTCCGAAAAGTATGGCTGGCATAAATACGTGGCACATCAGGTGTATTACTCGCTCCTGAACCGGGATTTCGAATGGGAACTGATGCCGTTGGGTGTAGACCAACAGGTGGGAACGTTCATCTGGAGTCCTCTTGCGGCAGGTCGTTTAGGAGGAAAATATCGTCGGAATACTCCTATACCGGCAGATGGGCGTGTTGCTAACGGAGGTGTACCTGTACGTGATAATATCGTGTCTTATGAGTTGCTATACAATATCGTGGACGTATTGGATGAGATTGCTGCCGAAACCGGAAAGACTGTTGCACAAGTGGCGCTCAATTGGCTGTTGCAACGTCCCACCGTATGCAGTCTGGTTATAGGTGCACGCACGGAGGAGCACTTGCAGCAGAACTTGGGAGCGGTTGGCTGGCACTTGTCTGAAGAACAGGTTAAACGTTTGGAAGAAGCCAGCCGCCAGCCCAAGCCTTATCCTTATTGGCATCAAGACCAACGACCGGAACTGAAAGCCCAATTATTTTTTTAATGGATTAGTCTGTAATATATCATGAAGCGATTATTATGTGCTGTAATCTTATTGTTTAACTTAATGGCATTGGAAAGCAATGCACAGGAGGCCGGTAAAATGTATACATATAAACAGATAGGCAATAAATACATCCTCAGTGTCAGCAGCCTTCAGATAAAGGCAAACGTCTGCGTCTGTATTACATTACACAGGTAGCGGTAAAACCGCCTACATTCGTAATCTTTGTCAATGACAAAGAACTTATGCATTTTTCCTATACCAGATATCTGGAAAATAAAATCCGGGAACATAACGGGATTGGGAGCCATCAATGAGGTGACTCTCCGTTTTTTTAATCCAGATACCAAGAAGTATGTGGACAAGACTTTCCGGGAACAGATGGAAATATCCAATCTTACTGGAAATATTTCTACCATGAATGGAAAACCTTACCTGCATGTACACATCACTGTGGGAGGTGCGGATTATTCATCCCGTGCCGGACATCTGCTATCTGCTGTATTGAACGGTGCCGGAGAGTTTGTAGTGGAAGATTTTAATGAGGACATAGAGCGTACTTACAATCCGGCTTTAGGATTGAATTGTTATGATTTTACTAAATAAATAAGAAAAGCTATGAATATAACTTGGGATGCACAAGAATACTCCGATGATTTTTCTTTTGTTTACCACTATGGTGAGGACGTATTGAAACTTTTGGAAATCCGTCCGGGTGATACAATTATCGACTTGGGTTGTGGAAACGGTGCATTAACTATGCGGCTGGAGCAGGCGGGAGCACATGCCATAGGCATTGATGCGTCTGAGGAGATGCTTTCCATGGCCCGTCGCGACTACCCTGCATTGGATTTCAGGCAGGCTGACGCGTTGAACTTCACGATAGAGAAACCGGCAGATGCCTTGTTCTCGAATGCTGTGTTTCATTGGATTGATAAAGAGAAACAGCCCTTGTTGTTAAGGCAGATCAACCGGGCATTGAAACCGCATGGGCAACTTGTCTGTGAATTTGGAGGAAAAGGGTGTGCAGCAAGGGTACATGCCTCTTTGAGGAAATGTTTTGAAAAAAGAGGTATGGATTACGTCTTTTCTTTCTATTTCCCCTCGATTGGTGAATATGCCTGTATGCTGGAGCAGGCGGGATTTAAAGTGGTATATGCCATTCTGTTCGACCGTCCGACTTGCTGTCGGAGCGGAGAAAGTGGCTTGACGGATTGGATTAATATGTTCAACAAGGTGCCTTTTCAGCAAATGGACGCAGGCTTGCAGAAAGAAATCCTTGCAGAGACGGAACGGCACTTACGGAATACATCACTATATCGCAACGGAGAATGGTATATTGATTACGTCAGAATCAGAATAAAAGCAATAAAGGAAATGAATTTATGAAAATCCGTATTTTTTTTGTTACAGTATTATTTGCCTGTATGACGGTTCAAGGATGCACTGCCGCAAATGGACAAACTGAAGAATCCGGGACAGATAGTGGTAATAAAGAGTTAACCATCTCTTTTGATTTCCAGCGTGGAGGCATCGCGTCCAGTCAATATGCCATCTGGATAGAGAATGAAGAAGGTAAACTGGTACGAACACTTTATGCCACCTCTTTCACGGCAAAAGGAGGGTATGAATATCGTAGGGATGCCATTCCTTTCTGGGTTGGTAAAGTCTGCCCTGAAAAAATGACAGACACGCAAGTGGATGCCATTACCGGAGCAACTCCCGGCAATGGGAAACTGACTTATATATGGGATGGAACAGATCAGAACGGAACTCGGGTTCCGAAAGGAAAATATCATTTTTTCATAGAAGGAACCCTGTACTGGAAAAGCCGAGTGTTATTTTCAGGTACGGTAAATTGGGGTGGAGCTGAACAGGTATCAATTCCCATTGAAACACGCTATTTTAACCAATCAACCGTCAACAAAGACATGATTAGTTCTATCAAAGTAAGCTACAAACAAAAATAGAGAAGTATATGAAGAAAATAATTTTTGTTATTCTGATGTGTTGTACTGCATATAGCAGTTTCGCACAAAAATTAGAAGTTGTCGCACGCATCATGCCTCCAACGCCTGATATGTCGGGTATAGCTATTACTCCGGATGGAAGAATTTTCATCAGTTTTCCCCGACATGCGGACAATCACAAAGGGTGTGCCTTAGCGGAATTGAAAGAGGACGGACAAATTGTTCCGTTTCCGAATAGAGAGATGACTTATCCATCCGACCGTCCTTATGAAGAATGGCTGGTGTCTCCACATGGCATGACGACGGATGAGAAAGGAAACATCTGGGTAATTGATGACGGCAAGCGTGCCGGAATAGATGGAATACCGGAGGGAGCTGCAAAGGTTGTAGGTTTCGCTCCCGATGGGAAAGTGGTGGCATCTGTTGTCATTAAAAGTCCTATATTACGTCAAGACATGCATTTGAATGACTTGCGGATTGACTTGCGTCATGGTAAGAACGGTGTGGCCTACATAACGAATTCTTCTTTTGGAACCACTCCTTCACTGATTGTAACCGATATTGCAACCGGAAAATCCCGTGAAGTACTTGCCGGTCATTATTCTACTGCGATACAAAAGGGATATGTCGCTTTTCTGGAAGGAGAAGCGAGGGCCTATCATCCAGATAATGTCACTCTTCCTTCCGGAGGAGCCAATGGAATAGCACTTGTGAAAGGCAAACTGTATTGGACTCCCATAACCGGGCGCGGACTGTATAGTATGGCAACGGACTCCTTGTCGGATTTTACCCTTTCGGAGATTACGTTAGAGAAAGCGGTACGTTATGAAGGAGACCGTCCGGCTTGTGACGGATTGGCCGAAGATGCTGACGGAAACATTTATTTCTCTGCTTATGAACAGATGGCTTTGGTAAAGCGTTCTGCCGACGGGACATTCAAGACACTTGTCCATAGCCCTTTATTGGGATGGCCGGACGGCATGTTTTACACGCAAAACGGCTATCTATATGTTACTTTGGGACAATGGAATCGCCTGCCCGGATTCAATAACGGGAAAGATTTGAGAAGACCGCCATATCAGATTGTTAGAATACAAATTGCTCATTAGAACAGATCGCATAAAGATGACAATCTTATATGTGTTTCAACTGACACCATAGGACGTCTCTTGATTGAATATCTTTTCTTAAAGATTTATGGAATGATATCGTATTTGTAGTTACGAGTATTCAAAATATAATGAGGGTATTTTAATAATGAATAAGCATAGATAAAAGTATAATTATCAAAATGAAATTATTATTACAGCATAGAATACTTTTAGGATATATAATATTGATAGCAGTCATCGGGACTATGGCTGCTATCTTGATATATGAGCGTGCACAGTTTGGAGCTTTAGAGAAGAAAACTGTGGAAATGCAGCATATTCAGCGTGATATAAATACCGCCCATCGCCGGATTACTACACTATCCACATACGGAGAGTCAGTCATTGCATGGAGTGTGGAAGACTATGAAATGTACAAGACATACCGTCTCCGTGTGGACAGCCTGCTTCAACTTTTGAAGTCCCCTTGCAAGGAATTTGTCCGTCCCGAACAGTTGGACACTCTCTGTTTATTATTGAAGCAGAAGGAAGAACACCTGCATGGCATCATGCAGGCGGTACACCGTCAGGACGAGGCGGACAGCCTGCTTCTCAACAGCCTGCCCTCCGTCACCCGGCAGGCTACACGCACACAAACCGTCACCCGCAAGAAAAAAGGCCTTGCCGGACTGTTCGGCAAAAAGGAAACCGTACAAATGCCGGCATCCCCCAATGCCCTGCACAGCTTGAACGAGCGACTGATTTCCATGCAGAAGGAACGGCAGGAAGATCTCGATGATTATACGGACAGCCTGCGCATACGGAACAAGGAGCTGAACGGCAGGCTGTACACGCTGATTACCGCCCTTGACGAACAGACGGAAAAGGCATTCCAACAGAGGCAGGAAGAACTTCAGTCCTCCTACGAACGTTCCGTCATGACCGTTACGGGACTTGTCGTGTCAGCCATTCTCCTGCTCGTCTTCTCCTACCTGAAAATCCACCGGGACATCAAGGAGAAAGCAGCCAATAGGAAGGAACTGGAAGAACATGTGGTAAAACTGCAGCAATCGGTCAAGGCGAACGAGGAGCTTATCTCCAACCGTCACAGGATCATGCAGACTATCACACATGAGCTGCGCACACCGCTGTCCGTCATTATCGGTTATGCGGAGATGGCAGTGAATGAAACGGACACCGCCATCTCCCAGGATTATGCCCGGAAAGCCCTTCTGACCTCCCACCGCATGGTTTCCATGTTGGGCACGATGCTCGGTTATTTCCGTCTTGACAACGGCAAGGAACAGGCAAACTCCGTCCCGTTCTCCCTGCGGAGTGTATCTGATACCTTGCAAGCCGAGTTTACGCCGCTTGCCGGTAATAAAGGTCTGAAACTGTCCGTGGAATCCGAAAAGGACGAGGTGCTTTTCGGTGACAGGGAACGGCTCATGCAGGTCGGTGACAACCTGCTCTCAAATGCGGTCAAGTTCACCGAGACGGGCAGTGTCACCTTGAAAATGCACTATGGGGATGGAAAACTGTATCTTATTGTGGAAGATACCGGCAGCGGAATGAACAGCGAGGAGCAGGAACGCATATTCAATGCCTTCGAGCAGTTGCCGAACGCCGCCTCACAGGACGGTTTCGGTCTTGGATTGTCCATCGTGCAGCGTATCGTTAATATGCTCCGGGGGACAGTCGCCGTGGAAAGCATCAAAGGAAAAGGCACGCGTTTCACAGTGGTGCTTCCAATGAGCACTGCGGACAATATACCGGAGCAGATTGCCAAAACAATGCCGGTCTATTATTCCGAAACGTCCTTCTCGGTGATAGCCCTTGACGACAACGAATCCCTGCTTTCCATGATGAAGGAAATGTTTGCAAGGAACGGTGTCCGCTGCGATACGGTAAGCAACATCAGCGACCTTATGGAAGCCATACGCAACCGTGACTATGACCTGTTGATAACCGACCTGAAAATGCCGGAGACAAGCGGCTATGAGGTACTGGAACTGTTACGCTCGTCCAACGTGGGCAACTCAAAGGATATACCGGTGATTGTGGCTACCGCTTCAACGGGCTACGGCAAGGAAGAACTCACCGGCATGGGATTCTCCGGAGTCCTTCTCAAGCCATTCTCCATGCAGGAACTTATGGAGACATGTGCAGGTTGTATTACTACACCTGCGGAAACCGTAAAGCCAGACTTTTCCACACTGCTTTCTTGTGGAAACGAAAGCGTCCTGCTTGACAGGCTGGCAGAATCCACAATGGAAGAAATGCAGGCTGTAAGAGAAGCCGCAGAACGGAAAGATACGGAAGCCTTGTGCCATTGGATACATCACCTGAGAAGCTCATGGATGGTGTTGCGCACAGAAGCACCCCTGCATAAATTGCAGACTCTGCTGACAGAAAGTGGCCCCGACGAGAGGAAGATACACGAAGCCGTCATGGGAATACTTAAAACGGGAGACAATATCATACGGCTGGCAAAGGAAGAAAGGAGGAAGTACGATGGGCAGGATAATCGTGGTTGAGGACAATCCCGTGTACAGCACCTATGTGTGTACCCTTCTGGAGAAAAACGGGTTTCATACCCGCAGTGCCGGCAGTCTGTCTTCTGCAAGGAAGCTGCTGGCAGGCTGTGAGGAAGACGACATAATCCTTGCCGACCTGCGCCTGCCCGACGGCGAGAGCATCGGACTGTTGCGCCAGATGCGGGATGCGGGCATGGGACAGCCGTTCATTGTCATGACCGATTACGCCGAAGTGCATACGGCGGTGGAGAGCATGAAGCTCGGCTCGGCGGATTACCTGCCCAAAATATTGGTTGAGGACAAGCTTCTGCCACTCATACGCTCCTTGTTCCAAGAGCAGGAACAGAAGAAAGATGTCCGGACACCTGTCTTCAAACGGGAAGGCGCGGCGTTCCAGAACATCAAGAAGAGCATCCGTATGGTAGCCCCGACACGTATAGGCGTACTGATATTGGGTGAAAACGGCACGGGTAAGGAGCATCTTGCCCGAATGGTGCATGATTACAGCCGGGTGAAAGACAAGCCGTTCATCCCGGTGGACTGCGGCACACTCTCCCCCGAACAGGCCAAGTCGGACTTGTTCGGTCATGTGAAGGGAGCGTTTACGGGAGCCGTCTCCGACAAGGACGGATATTTCAGGGAAGCCGACGGCGGCACGCTGTTCCTTGACGAGATAGGCAACCTCTCTTTGGAAACACAGCAGATGCTGTTGCGTGCCATCCAGGAGCACCGTTACCGTCCTATGGGTGCAAGCAGTGACCGTACCGCCAATGTCAGGATTGTAGCCGCCACCAACGAGAATCTGCACAAAGCTGTGTCAGAACGCAGGTTTCGGCAGGACTTACTGTACCGCCTGCAGGAGTTTGAGATAACCGTCCCTCCACTGCGCGAGTGCAGGGAAGACATCTTGCCACTTGCTGAGTTCTTCAGGGAACAAGGCAACCATGAGCTTGAAAGGGATGTAACCGGTTTTGACGTTTCCGCACGGCAAGCACTGCTGGCTTATCCGTGGCCGGGTAATGTCCGCGAACTGAAACAGAAGATACAGGCTGCCGTCCTACGTACGGAGGGGAACACGATAACCGCAGACTATCTCCAATTATTTAACGGGAGGACCCTCCCGGACGGCAACGGCTTCGAGTTGAGGAGCGATGAAGAGGAGAAGGAACGTATCCGGCGTGCCCTTGAACAGACAAACGGAAACAAGAAGGATGCCGCCCGGTTATTGGGCATAGGCAGGACCACCTTATATAATAAGATGAAAGATTATGGACTGAAAGACAACGGAAAAGAGTAAAAAACAGAAAGAAAGATGGCTGAAAATTCAGGTTATTGATTAACTTTGTAGCCATATTTGAGAATAACAGGCGATTGGGGGACCTTTCGCCTGCTGATATATAGACATAAGACCGCAAGGCGTTTCTGATGGAAATCTGGAAAATTAACATCGAAAGAAAACATTGCGTGATTGCTTATGCTATGCCTTTGCATAGCGTGCATTCACCTATTTTCTTTCAAGGCATTCCAGAGCCTCCATCAGAAGTAGCGTGGATTGCACGCTACTTTTTTTGCCTCGCCGCAAACGATAAAAAGGAAACCATTATGGGAAAGGTACAGATACTTGCCATACTTTCGATGGACGGATGCCTTTCGGAGCTGAACCCTAAAAAACGGTTGTTCAGGAGCCCCGAAGACTACGGTATGGAGGAGATACGGGGCAAAGCCCTTTACAGGCTGACACCCGACTACACCATTTCGATACTGCAAGACCAGCGGGAGAAAGAGGACGACACCTGCTATCTGCTGGAAGCGGATGCAAAGACAGTGGGATATGCCAACGGGCTGATACGGATGAACGCGGTGGATGAGATCATCATCTATATCATGCCGTGCATCATCGGAACCGGCGACCACTTTTTCAAGTCCGGCCTGTTCCCGACTGACTGGACATTGGCGGAGAACCGGAAATATGGTGGCGGCATAATCCGCCTGACATACCGGAGAAACAGGAAACGCCGTTGAGATACCGATGTGTCCGGCCTGTGGACACATTTTTAAGGGATGCGTGCCCGAAAAATGCACAGATGCCCAAAGTCTGGACACATTTTTCAGAGGCAAAAATCCGGGTTAAAAATATTTTTCAACCTTATACAACTGTAAGCCAGTGTGATACCGAATCATACCGGCTTTTTTCCTGCTTGTCGGTGAACACTTTGCACTATCAGTATATGTGCGCACACTGACAATCAAGTGTTAAACCCTCAAACAGGAAAAGAAAATGAACTACCTCATACTGGCGGAAACCGAGTTTTTCGCCCTGATAAACGGAGCCGGGAACGGCAACAACATGGAAGCTGCCTATAACGGCTTTGTGGAATCGGTCATATCACTGTGCTACGGGAACGGCAATAGTGCAGATGCCGCAATCGCAATGGCTTACGCCGAAAACGAATTGCAGCACCATCATACACTGTATGAAGATTCAGAGAACAGCGTGAATCTGTTTGTCCGCAAAGCCCTCTCCTTCATACGGAAGATGCAGAAACACGCTGCCGCAGACCACATCCAAGTGCCACCACTATCCGCTATCCGTACCTCCACCAATAACACGACCGAAAACCCGGCCTCGCCCCTGCAATGGACGGGCAACGCCATCGACCTCGTGGAACTTATCTACGGCATCA
>ERZ773178.2924-NODE-2924-length-15061-cov-9.220712_pt1 | contig 15061 bp, 8 predicted proteins | sample MGYA00580533_ERZ773178 | MGnify/ENA primary metagenome ERZ773178 (study PRJEB29015, sample SAMEA2737859) | human gut metagenome | biome: human gut; feature: human-associated habitat; material: faeces | place: China | collected 2012 ...
TTGCCGCCACCGCGTACGGGTGGAACTTGCGCATCGGAGACAGGCCGCATTTTTCAACTTTGCTGGAAAATTTCATGTTGTGCTCCTCCTTTTTTATTATGATGACCGCCGGTCATCCGCCGGTCATATTCAATACACGTATGATATCTGTCCAATGCTGGTTATATAGTATAACGGCTGCACTTTTCAAAGACAACTAAAATTTTGTCGGTAAACTGCATAAAATATCAGGCCATATCGTCAGCGTTTACAGCTTCTCCACATCGCTCTCGCCATATATAGTGATACCGTGTGCCTTGAGCGTCTCCGCTGTCACGCCGTCGCCCTCGGTCAGGCGGTGGGAAAAAGTTCCGTCGTAAATCTGCCCGCAGCCGCAGCTCGGGCTCTTTTCCTTGAGCACGGCAGCCTCGCAGCCGTTTTGCTGGCACAGCGCGAGAGCTGCCTCCGCACCGCGGCGGTACGCCTCTGTCACATCGCGGCCACCCGCTGTGACGACACGCTCGCCCCGCCGTTCACTGGGCACACGCGGCGTCGTGAGACCGCCGAGCTGTTCGGGGCAGACAGGAACAATTTCATATTTTCCCACCAACGCCTGCACGCGCGCGTCCGCTTTACTTTTTCCGTCGTAGCGGCAGGGCGTGCCGAGAAGGCAGGCCGACACGAGCAGCTTATCCATGCCGCACCTCCAACGCTTTCCCGTTGAGCTTCGCCTCCGCGAGCGTTTCACCCTCGTAACGCAGCTTGAGCGAGAAAAACGGTACGTTTTCGTCGAGCAGGCGCAAAAAGATCTTGTCGCCCTCCCACGCGGGCAGCGCCAGCAGATCTTTCTTTTTGATCCACGCAAGCTCACCCTCATCGCAGTCCTTGAGCGTTCCCTCAAAGCCGTCGGCAGTGAAAAGGTGCATGTACTCGCTCTCCCACTTGTCCGACACGAATGTCACGATGCCGCGATAGCGGTAAGAGGTCAGGGCGAGGCCGGTCTCCTCCTTCGTTTCGCGCAGAGCGCACTCCTCCGGGCTCTCGCCCTCTTCAAACTTGCCGCCGATGCCGATCCACTTGTCGCGATTGCAGTCGTTCTCCTTTTTCGTGCGGTGCAGCATCAGGTATTCGCCGCCGCATTCGATATAAATGAGCGTCGTGTTCACGGCGCGATAGATGCTACTGCTCATGATACTCCCTCCCCAAAGGGTCTTTTTGTCAGTATAAAAGATGGCGGCAAAAATTGCAAGTGAAGGCGCCGTTCAGAAAATCGCGCATTTTTCGAATTTGTGCTTGACTTTGCTGTGATTTTTGGTATAATCATTTTTGCTGTCGAGCGCACCGATACGCAGCAGTATCGAAGCGGTCATAACGAGCACGACTGGAAATCGTGTGTACGCCAAAAGCGTACCGAGAGTTCGAATCTCTCCTGCTGCGCCAAATAAAACCACCATCTTTCGATGGTGGTTTTATTTTTTACTCAGCGTTCTCAGCGAACTGGGCTTTTCTCCCTTTACTCCCCCAGCATCTCTCCTGCGGCGAGGACGGCGTTGCGAACGCACTGCGCGCAGGGACAGAGGACCTTGCCGGTCTCCACGCCCTTTAAGTCCTTGCAGATCGTCGCGCCGCTCTTTTCCTGAAAGCTCGTAAGGATGCTGCGGGCCGTGCGCGGCGTGCCCTTGCCGTCCGTCACGCTGCCCGCGGCCATCACCGCGCCGATCAGCGCGCCGCAGGTGGCCTGCATGCAGCCCATGCCCGCGCCGTAGCCTGCACCGAGCTTCATCAACGTATCGTGGTCGACTGGAATTTTATCCTCCCACGCACACAGCACCGACTGGGTGCAGTTGCCCTTTCCCGCGGCAAATGTTTCCACCGCCAGCTCGGCGCGCTCTTCAATCGTCATTGTTTCTATCTCCTTTGCTTTTTGATCCATTCCGACTTGCCGGTCGTTTCCCCTATCGTACGCACAACGGCGCGCAAAGTCAACCGCCGCGCGTGCTGGATTTTTGCCCGCAGCCGTGCTATGATGGAGAAAATCACCACAGGAAGATTCCCAATGAAGAAACAACTGACCGCATGGCTGCTCGCGCTCGTGATGCTCTTCTCGCTCGTCGGCTGTGGCGCGGATGCGCCGGTGCAGGACGATTCCAGCCTGCCGCAGCAGGAGCAGCAGGATGCGCAGAACGCGCCGTCTGAAGACGCCGACACGCCGGACGAAACAGCGCAGATCGACGAGGACGGCTCCTACACGACCAAGGACGACGTCGCGCTCTATATCCACACCTACGGACATTTACCGGACAACTTCATCACCAAGAAAGATGCCCAGGCCCTCGGCTGGCCGGGCGGGTCGCTCGAGCCCTACGCGCCGGGCAAATGCATTGGCGGCAGCCGGTTCGGCAACTACGAAAGTCTCTTGCCCGAGGCAGACGGACGCACCTACACCGAATGCGACATCGACACGCTGGGCGCGGATTCGCGCGGGGCCAAACGCATCGTCTTCTCAAACGACGGCCTCATTTACTACACCGAAGACCACTACAAGTCCTTTGAACTGCTGTACGGGGAGGAGTGAGCACCATGCGCTTTGTATTAGACGTCTCCGCCTGCGAAAGTGTCGAAGACCTACACCGCGCGCTCGCGGAGGGGCTGCGTTTTCCCGCGTGGTACAGCGGCAATCTCGATGCCCTGCACGACTGCCTGACGGACTTGCATGAGCCGACGGAGCTGATCGTCCGCGGCACTTCGGCGCTTGACGAGCTGCTCGGTCGCCGCGCCAACGCCTTCCGCCGCGTGCTCGATGACAGCGCGGAGGAAAATCCGAATCTCACCGTGCGGTTTGAAGAAGCGGTCCAGGACAGCATAAACTGAATTGAAAAGGAGGACGATAAGCGTCCTCTTTTTTGATTCAGTGGAGAATTTACAAAAACTTCTCCCATTTCCGCCGCTTTCCATGGTATGATGAAAATAACCGATTATTCCTGATAGAAAGAGGAGACCGCCATGTCACAGGTGACCAAACGCGCGCTCGAGGCGTCGCTCAAAAATCTGCTGCTGCAAAAGCCTCTGAGCAAGATCACCATCAGCGATATCACGGAGGACTGCGGCATCAACCGCATGACGTTTTACTACCACTTCAAGGATATTTACGATCTGGTCGAATGGTCGTGCCAGGAGGACGCCGGCAGAGCGCTGGCGGGCAACAAGACCTACGAGACGTGGCAGCAGGGCTTTTTGCAGCTCTTCAAGGCCGTGCAGGACAACAAGCCCTTCATCATGAACGTCTACCACTCCGTCAGCCGCGAGCAGGTGGAAAATTACCTCTATCGGGTCACCTACGACCTGCTCGAGGGCGTGGTCGAGGAGCAGGCGCAGGGCATGAGCGTGCGCGGCGAGGACAAGGCCTTCATCGCCACGGTCTATAAGTACGCCTTCGTCGGCCTGATGCTCGACTGGATCAAGCGGGACATGAAGGACGACCCGCAGGCCCTCGTCGACCGGCTCGAGCTCGTCATCCACGGCAGCGTCCGCACCGCGCTGGAGCGCCTGCGCATCGACAAGCCGCAATAACCTGATCATAAACCGGGAGCCGTGCAGCACCGCACGGCTCTCCTTTTTTTGCCGTTTTTCGCTGTTATTCTCCTGTTTTCACGTTTTATAATACTTTGGTATGATTTACATTTATTCTATTGGCTAATATAATGTCAATAACTGTAAATTGCTGTCAGAAGACTATGACGAGGGAGGCCTCCCTCGTCCCCGCAGAGCGCTCTGCGGGCGCACACGAACGATCACAAAAAAGTGAAAATATAAGGAGGAAATCGCATGAACAAACGAACAGAACAAACCCGATGGACACCGAAAAGGCTATTGAGCCTTCTCATGGCGCTCATCATGACGCTGAGTTTGCTGCCGACGGCGGCATTCGCAGCGGACAGCAGCGCTGCCGGGAGCAGTGCAGATAATCCGGTTACAGTTACATATTTAGGATATGGACATAACAACAGGATAATAGTAAGCACTGCTCCCATTGCTAAAAATGTCCCTGAAAGTACTGAGGACAGTGCTTATCAAATCATTTTTAAGCCAGCAGTAATGTTCAAAAATGACACATCATCTGTCAAATATAAAAGCAACATTGAACTTGAAATTGGTGTTCATACTTCGACAGTTGATGCTACTAATACAGGCAAGGAAAGAGCGATTGGCAAGCATACAATCATGGTTCAGCAGTTAGATGCCGCTGGATATCCTGTTTCTGGTGCTTCCACCACTTTTACGTACACAAGCACTGATGCAAGTAAGGTCGGTGTGTCCGGAGTCTATAGCGATGGTGGTTCGCTTACCGCCAAGGCGCTGGAAAACAACATGATTCGCCTGAAGTATACGGTCTATGGGGGCGATTCTGCCAGCGGTACTCCCTTTGGTGAGGTCTACGTCGGCATCACCGGGATTCAGGTCACGGATATTAAATACAATGTCAGCTACAATATCGAGTCCGGCGGCGCTTGGGTAGAAAATGAGATTGTGGATCAAACAACGATGGACGCGGATGAACGCGGCAACGCTTCCTACACCATCCCGTCGGAAGCCGTGGCAAAGAAGGACGGTTGCACCTTTAAGGGTTGGCGGGTTGCTACGAGCGGCCAAACAGGTTCCGTTAAGCAGCCAGGGGATAAAATCGACGGCATTAAAGACAACATCACCCTGAATGCGGTGCTCGAGACGAACTACGATATCACGTTCGACAGTGATTTGACCGGTGCTACCGGACTGCCGACAAGAGCTCAGAAAAACTCCGGGTCGACCTATACGATTCCCTACACGCCGAAACTGGATGGCTACACGTTTGAAAAATGGGAAGTAACCAGCGGCACCGCAACGGTCAACGGTAATGAAGTCAGCAACATTGCCGGTGATATCACCCTGACCGCCCAGTGGACCAAGGACGGCACCACCCCGGCCGGCAGCCACAGCGTGAAGTTCGTGCGCAATAACACGACGGACGGCAGCGCGCTGAACTGGCCGAACGACCTGACCGGCGCGAAGGACAGCACCGTCACCATCCCCTGGCTCATCCCGCAGGCCGAGGGCTATACCTTCCTCGGCTGGTCGACGTCCAATACCGAAAATGCGACAGCAGAGGACGCATATAAGCCCGGCAATGAAGTCACGCTCGGCGACGCGGATATCAACCTCTATGCCGTGTGGCAGCCCAAAAACTATACCATCACCTATCCGGGCACTGCCTCCCTGACAGGCGTGACCCTCACCAACACTGCCTCTTCTATCACCCCCGGCAGTCCTGCCTCGTTCAACGTCACGGTCACTGCCGAATATGACGTGAGCAGTATGATCGTTGCCGCAAACGGCGTACCGCTCGGTTACTCGGCAAAGACTGAGAATAATGACGGCAGCACGACCTACACTTACAGTTTTGTCCCCACGGGCGACACGGCCGTAACGGTCTCTCAGCCGGAGCAGAAGTCCTATGTTGTCACGCTGCCGGTCGGCGATCACTTCAAGGCAAAGTTTGATGGCACAGATACTAAGTCTGACAAGACCGTTACCTATAATGGCAGCGTCTCCTTCACTGTGACTGCGGATAGCGGTTGGACGATTGAAGACGTCAGCTATACCGGCGACGCAACGCTGACACGAGATACCACTGATCTCACCAAATACACGTTAACTGACATTAAATCCAACGTGGCTGTCAGCGTGAAGATGAAGCAGATTCCGGTCTACACGATCTCTTATTCGATTGATGAGGCCTACTTCACAAGCCAGAAGGTCACCGGAGAAAGCACAGATGTGACGTTGATCACCCCCGCAGAGCGCACCGGCTACACCTTCGATGGTTGGTATAAAAACCTCGATTATACTGATAAGGCAAAAGCGACGTTAGACGTCAATGGCGATGTAAATCTCTATGGTCGTTATATGCCAAAGACCTACTCAATCAACTATGATCTGAATGCGCCGACCGGCGCGACTGTCACGCCGAACACCATTGATGCCACCACCAAAACCTACGGTCAGGCGGTCACGCTGAGCGCGGTCACGCCGACCTGCGATGGCTATGACTTCCTCGGCTGGGCCAAGGAAGAAAATAAGGGTCTTGTGGTCTACGCCGCGGGCGCGACCGTGTCCGAAGAGCTCACGGATAACATGACGCTCTACGCTGTCTGGGCGAAGAAGACCTACACCATCACCCTTCAGGGCGGCAGCGGCTACACCGTCAGCAGCAGTCAGGCCCTCGTCGTGGAGCACGGCAGTAACTTCACCTTCACCGTGACCGTGGACGGCGCATATGCGGCGACTATGCCGACGGTTACCATCAGCAGCACGGCGAATGGCACACTGACAAAAACCGATGGTAATTTCAATTCCGAACACAAGGCCGCGACCTATACCTATAAAATTGAGAACGTGACGGCCGATCAGGTCGTGACGGTCAAGGTCACCGAAAACGCACGCGCGACGGTCACCTTCCAGTACCGCGTCGTGGACGCGCAGGGCAATGAGCTGATCGTCGACGGTCTGAACGGTCAAACCTTCATGACGCAGGCCGTCCAGCTCGGTGACCCGGCGGCACAGCCCCAGCAGCCGAACATCGAGGGTTACAGGTTCGTCCGCTGGTGTGGCGCAGACCATACAACGGCGACGACCCATACGGACTACGACTTTACCAAGCCCGTCGCCGGTGAGCTGACCATCTATGCCGAGATCACGCCCATCCTCCCGGTCATCACCGTGGACGCACTGAGCGGCGACGGCTGGGAACTGACGAACTGGAAAATTGGCGATACCGCTGCAACTCTGACCAACAACCGTTTTGAGGTGCCCTACGGCTCGACCATCACGTTCGATCTGGTCGTGAAAAACGGCTACAAGTACGACAACAGCGTATCTGTTGCCGCGAACGGCTACGCACTCGCTCCCTACGGCGATCCGGAAGTGAGCAATGACGGCACAACGACTATCCACTTCCGCCTCACCTCGGTGACGAAGGACACCAACATCTCCGTTTCCGGCGTTGTCCGCAAGACGATCACGATCACGTACAACGCGAATGCGCGCGATGACGTGTCCGGTCTGCCTTCCCCGCAGGTCGTGAAGTATTATCTCGAGGGCAGCCAGAACGACACCATTACCGCGCAGGTCCCCAGTCGCACGGGCTACACCTTCCTCGGCTGGAACACCGACAGCGAAGCTAAAGAAGCGGATGCCCGTTATACGGCGGAGAAGATTCGGGCAGGCGCTGCTTCTGAGTTTACGCAGGACACCACCCTCTACGCCATCTGGAAGGCGCAGGATACCACGCTGACGCTGAACATCACCGATGTGGCGCTTGACAAGAACGACGGCAAGCGCGTCATCCAGTACGAGGGCGAGCAGATCACGCTTCAGGCGACGCTGAACCACTTCGCCGTGGGCTCGGTCACCTTCTACAAGGGTAATCAGGACAAGACCAACGCCACGATCGTCGGTTCCACCTCCATCGAGGGGACGACCGCAACGTTCCGCACGACGGTCGGCGAGTACAAGACTACCGCCAAAGACGAATACTATTGGGCCGAATTCACCCCCAACGCCGACGAGGGTTACAGCGGCAGCACCTCTGGCGTGATGAATGTCGGTATCTTCTCCAAGGCGCTGAGCTGGAAGATCACCGAGGGCACCAGCAATGTCGCAGACAAGGGTAATGAGCTGAACGTCTACGAGGGTAACGGCACGACAACTGCTGCCACGGAGATGGTCGCGGGCCGTACCTACACGCTCGAGGTCAAGACCGCCAGCATCACCGGCGTCGAGACGCTGGACAGCAAGCAGCCTGTGCTCGGCAAGGACTATAAGATCGTCTGGCAGTACACCGAAGTCGGCAAGAACGACTGGAAGACGGACGGCGAAGCCAGCGACAAGGCCACCTATCTGGTCACCGGCGACAAGTCCGGCTATCAGTTCCGCGCGCAGATCGTCCCCCTCGGCCCGAACAACGGCAGCCTGTTCATCAAGGCCGGCAAGTTCAAGAACGACGCGCTGGTGAAGGACCAGTATGACACCTGCCTGTATACGAAGTCGACCGACACGACCGTGCGGCAGGCCACCGCCACCGCGCTGACGATCGACGCACCGGAAGAGTCCAAGGATATCAAGATCAACGGCGATACGCCCTTTACCGCCATCGGCGAGCACAAGGCACAGTTCGAGGGCCAGGCCGTCACGCTGACCGCCACGGTCACTAAGGATGGCGGCACCGGCGTTGAGACCGGCTACGTGAAGTTCTACCGTTATGTGGACGGCACGAACGACACGCTCCTGAATACGACGCTGATTTCCGTTGATGCAAACGGCATTGCTACCCTCGAGGTCAAAGTCTCCGCATGGGACACCGCGAAGGATGCAGCTCAGAACCTCGATCAGTTCTACGCAGTGTACGAGACTAATGAAACCTATGAAACTAGCAAGTCCGATTCCGAGGACGTCTACATCAAGTCCGCAAAGCTCATGACCCCGATCATCGAGTCTACGCTGGCGGGCACGCTGAATGGCACGGTCGCGAATAGCACGAGCTATGAGCACGACCTGACCGGCCTGCTGGCGGGCGTGCAGCACACCTTCAAGCTGCGTCAGGATGCTGACCAGACGGCGAAAGACTACTCCGTGGTTGCGAAGGACGGCCGTACCGTTGCGGCAGAGAACTACGACATCGAGTGGCAGTATAAGACCACCGGTAACTTTGCCAAGGCCGACAACGACAGCACGGCGGTAACCTATACCACCAAGACCACCGAGGTCGGCGACCAGTATCGCGTGGTTCTCAATGCCAAGGGCGACATGACGGTCGGCGCAACGTCGAAGGTCGCTGAAATCGGCACCAAGCAGGACGTCACCGTGACTGTCAAGGCCCTCGATGCCATCACGAAGACCCCAGAAACCGACGTCTATCAGCTCAATGAGATCACCCTGACGGCAACGGTAGCCGCGGCCAACGACAAGCCTACCATGCAGCCCACCGGCACTGTGACCTTCTACTATCTGGAAGAGGGCGCAACGAACAAGTGGATCGAGCTCGGCACCTCCACGCTGACTAAGAACGCGCAGAGCACGCAGGGTGAGATGATCGCAACGATCCAGACCACCAAGCTCCCGGTCGCAAAGACGACCTATACGAGTCTGCCGTCCAAGATCACGGCTGTCTACTCCGGCGACGATACTTTCCAGCAAAACCAGACCTTTACAAAGGACACCGCATCGACGAAGGATCTTGTTTTCGGCACGATCGCAAACGTCAATGGTAACACGACGAACGATGTCGAAGTCACGGTCCGCTCCTCCGTGGTGAAGGGCTGCGCCGACGCGAACAAGGCGGTGACGACTCTTAGCGATACCGGCATCCACATCAGCGCAGATGGCCTGGCCGCGCATGAAGGCCTGGTTACGCTGAAGCTGGACGAGGTTTACACGCTCGACGCGAAGAAAGCCTATTCCAAGCTGCTGGCCGGTACAGATTACACCGTGCAGTGGCAGATCCTGAGCGGCGCGAGCGCTCACAACAACGGCGGCGACTATAGCAGCGCCGACGCATGGGTCAACATCGACGGCGCGACCGGCACAACCTACACGCTGACGACGGTTGAGCAGGATGCAGCGTATCGTGCGGTCATCACCGTGGCGAACGAGCCGATCACCAAGGGCTCCTTCACGGAGATTGAGCAGGACGCCAATGCATTGCTGAACGGCCATAAGCAGTACTATTCCAACGTGCTCTGCGCGGCGGATGGCCAGACCACCATTGACGTGCTGATCGACACCAACGGCCGCGGCACGAACAAGGAGGGCATCACCGAGGGCGAGACCGTCAACGTCAACGTCTTCCTCTCCGGCGCGACGCAGGCCACTCCGATCGCCGACGTTACCGTCAAGATCGAAAACGACACGGCGAAGGGTAATAATGAAACCTATAGCACGACGCTGACCGGCAGCACGGTCAACGGCTGGAACGTCTTCCCGTGGAATACCGTCGGCGTTGCCCCGGGCTTCTACAAGGTGACGGTCAGCTCGAAGTCCAACACCGGCTACGCAGACGAAACTGTCACCCGCAGCCTGATCGTCCGCGAGAGCAGCTATACCATCGCCCCGTCCAACACCACCGTGACCTACAACGGCCGCACGCAGGGCCTGACGGTCGCGCTCAATGGCTTCGGCTTCAATGGCACGGGCATCAATGAGGCCGCGAACAAGTCCTGGACCGTGAAGTACTACGACAAGGGTAACAACCTGGTCGAGCCGACACAGGCCGGTACCTACAGGGCCGTTGTGACGCTCCCCGCTTCCGCCTACTGGACGGAGCAAACTAAGACAGTCGACTTCACCATCAAGCAGCGCAGCGTCTCCATTGCAGACGCCATCGCGCAGGCCAAGGTCTACGACGGCACCACCAATGTCAGCATCGTTGAGGTCATGCTGAACGACGCCGTGACCGATCAGACCACGAACGGCACGGGTCTGCCGACCAACAATGTCGGCATCATCAACGGCGACAGCATCTACGCTGTGGCGACCGAGGCGAAGCTCAGCAGCGCGAATGCCGGTGACAACAGCTTCACCATCTCCACGATCGATCTGCGCGGCGACGACGCGGCGAACTACGTCTGGAATGGAACGGCCTACACCGAGGACATCTATGTCAGCCGCAGCCAGGTCTACGGCGAGCATGGTACGCTGGAGCTGAAGCAGGGCGAGACCTTCCCGGCAGACAAGGTCATCAAGATGATCGACCAGTCCGGCCGCGAGATCACGCTCGGCACAGGCACCGAGGATTACACGCTGACGTTCTACTATCACAGCGACACGAAGATCGAGAAGACCACCGACATTTCCAAGCTCGGCCTCTACACCGTGGTCGCCCGCCCGAATCAGGCGAACTATAAGAGCGGCGTCACGATGAAGTTCGAGGTCGTCAACGATGCGAACACGTACACCCCGGCGGCAGAGCCGAAGCCCAGCACCCTGATTGATTTGACGAACACAGCCACCATGTATAACCCGATGGGCAATGTGGGCGTCACCGCGACAAGCTCCCAGGGCAATACCGTGGAAGTCAAGTACCAGAATGGTACAGACTGGAGCACGGATGTCCCGGCAAATGCGGGCCGCTATCTGGTGAAGGCAACCGACGCCATTTCGGGCGACGTCGCCTATGGCATCTACACCATCACCAAGGCGCATCCGAGCATCGGCATCACTGCGGCAGAGGCAACCTACAACTCCATGCCGTACACCGGTGCAACACCGGATTTGACAAAGGCAACGGAGAATCCGGAACATTATCTCACCTACGCAGGCGATGTGGCCATCGGCTACAACACCCCGGCGGACGGCAATGTTGACGAGCAGGCGCCGGTCGATGCCGGTACGTACACCGTCACGCTGCACGTGAACGAGACCGAGAACTACACCGCGCACGAGATCTCCAAGAGCTTCACCATCGAAAAGAAGCCTCTGACCATCGAGGCCAAAAAGGTCGGCACATGGCAGTATGGCTCCATGCCGGGCTTCTACGCGAGCTACGAAGGCCTTGCGGGTGATGTGAACGACAGCACACCGGATACATCTCTGCGTGACGTGCAGATCGCGCCGGAGCTGCTCTTCAACCCGACGAGCAACAACCAGTCCAACTATTCCAACGATGCGCTCGATCAGGTCGGCAAGATCATCATCCGTCCGGTCGATGCACTCTCGAAGAACTATGAGCTGACGCCGGTCGACGGCGAATTCACGAAGAATGAGGAGGACCCGCAGCCGACGCTCTCCATCCTCGGCCTGCCGCAGAACGGCAAGAGCGCGGACGTCACCGTCTACTACGGCGACGAGATCCAGCTCTCGGCCTACGGCAACTATCTGGCACGCAGAAATACGTCCAGCTTCCTGAAGTGGGAGATCACCAATTCGACTCTGACAAATGGCAGCGTTTCGATCGACGAGAACAATATTCTCCATGTGAACGGCGTCGGCACCTTCACCGTCAAGCTGACCCGCGGCACCGCGCGGCAGGCAATCACGACGGAGATCACCGTCACGGCCATCCAGAAGGAAGCGAAGATCGCGCTCAAGAATGTCGACAAGGTTTACAACGGCGCTTCGCAGACCTACGCCTACGAAGGCAATGTGACCGTGCACGACGAGCTGTATCAGCCGATCGGCAACTTTGTGGATTCGAAACTCATGCGCACGAATACCGCTCGCACCGACGTCGGCACGCAGATCACGACCGCAAAGGTCACCGGCGCTTGGGCTTATCAGTCCGAGACCTACGGCGGCAAGTTCACCATCAACGACAAGGACGCCACGGTCGCGCCGGTTGCGCAGTCCACGGTATACGGCACGCTCGAAGCCTTCGACGCAACGAAGTGCACAGTGACCGGCAAGGCTGGCTCGGTTGATCCGGTGACTGGCGTGAACGTTGCTTCCCAGACCGACGCGTACAACCGTCTCGACGTCCATGACGGCTATGAGATCCTCGTGGCCGGCACGGAGAACATGAACTACAACGTCAAGTACACCACCGACCACAATGACACGGCGAAGAATGCCGATGATTCCGCGGTCACGACCTACGGCGGCATGAAGCTCTATTCCACCACCACAAAGGCCAAGAATGAGCTGAATGACGCCACGGTCTACGGCGAGCAGGCCAACGACCTTGACTGGATCCTTGATGCAGTCAAGAGCACGACCCGCGACAGCGTGGACTACGCCGATAATCTGGCGGACTTTGACCTGACGGACACGACGGGCATCTTCATCAAGCAGGATAAGGACGACTGTGTCGGCAATGCCAAGACCTACAAGGCCGCCAACCGTGAGGAAGGCAACACCAGCAGCACCGCACTGGCGGCAGACAGAACCGCGACGGATACTGCGAAGGATGACAACTACGAGCTGAAATTCGGCAGCGTCACCAATGCAAAGGCTGCAAACTACACGCTGGCGAACGCAGAGGTGAAGAATGCAGAAGGCACGATGACGGCCCCGACCGGCACGGTGGGCTTCATCGGTGCGGCTGCCACCAGCGACAACCTGATCGAAGGCTCCGCGAACATCGCGCAGCGCCCGATCAAGCTGGAACAGGCTGTCACGGATGCTCAGCTCTATTGGAGACTCCCGCAGTCCCAGCTCTACACCGCGCTGGTCAATATCCTCAAGGCAGAGGAAAACAGCGTTGGCCGCGGCCCTGCCAAGGGCCACACGATCGAGGACCTCGATCTGAGCTTCACGATCAAGGTCGGCAGCACCACCTACAATGTTGCAAAGGATGGTACAGACGCAATCAACTTTGCAGCTACCGGTAATGCAACCGTGACTGCTACAGTCGGCGACACCAACTACAAGCTGGAAGGCGGCCAGTACCAGTTCGACATCGTTCTGAAGAACATCCAGATCGAAGCCACCTACACCACGAAGACCTTCACCGGCTTCACGGTCCTCATCAAGGTCCACAACGAAAATGGCACGATAACCCCGCTGAATGATGCCAAGGGTCTGAGCTACAAGATCTTCAAGAAGACCGGCAACACCATCGACAAGACGACGGCCTATGCCTCCGGCACGCTGACCTATCAGAATCGGACGGCATACGACGACAAGGGCGGTCTCTGCGGCGTCTTCACCGCGACCTACCCGCAGCTCCCCCTGCTCAACAGCGGCGAGACCTACTTCATCCAGATGTATGAGTACGGCGTCGAGCTGAAGACCAACTCCTAAGCAGACCAACGACGAAAAGGAGAGTACCACATGAAACATAAGTTGAGCATTCTTTTATCGCTTGTTCTGACTCTGTGCCTGTTCGCAGGCATCGGCAGCGTTGCATACGCTGCCGATGCCGAGGGCGGCGGCTCGCAGAATTATCCCGAGTTCGGCAATCCCACCGCCCCCGTCACTCCCAGCGCTCCCACCTACCGCGTTGTCGTGGATGACGCGCAGAAGGACCAGATCAAGCCCGACCGCAGCAGCGCTTCGGCCGGCACGACCGTGACCATCAAGGTCACCGAAGGCGTCAGCGTGGACGACATTCAGGTCGTCGGCAAGGACGGCAAGACCGTCGAGCTGACCAAGGTCAACGACACGACCTACACCTTCAAGATGCCCGCCTGCGACGTGAACGTCAGCGGCGCGGTGATCGACCTCCGCCTGAATACGACGGACCACTTCGCCTACATCCAGGGCTATCCCGACGGGACCTTCCAGCCCGGCGGCAGCCTGACCCGCGCGGAGGCCGCGACCATCTTCTACCGTCTGCTGCTCGACACGAGCATGACGAAGAGCGTCAGCTTCTCCGACGTGAGATCCGGCAGTTGGTATGAGACCGCTGTGAAGACGCTCGCCTCCAAGGGCGTGCTCACCGGCTATCCCAACGGCACGTTCCAGCCGAACGCCTCCGTCACCCGCGCGGAGTTCTGCGCGATGGCGTCCCGCTTCTTCGCGCTGGAGGAGGGCACGGTGAAGTTCACCGACGTTCCCGAGACCTTCTGGGGCTACAAGTACATCGCGTCGGTCGTCGCCAAGGGCTGGCTGGCTGACAGCGAGGTCGCCTACAACCCCAACGGCGCGATCAGCCGTGCCGAGGTCGTGAGCATCGTCAACCGGATGCTCGGCCGCAGCGCGGACGCGGCGTTCCTGGCCAAGGGCGCCGACGGGCTCAAGTCCTTCACTGACGTTAAGACGGGCGACGCCTGCTATCTCGACGTCATGGAGGCCGCCAACGCCCACAACTACAAGCTCTCCGGCGGCAAGGAGACCTGGACGGGTCTGAAATAAGTCCTGACGGCAAGGCCGGCGATCTGACGAATCGCCGGCCTTCCTTCTTTTTCGCGAAAAGAGGATCTTTATCAAATCCGGCAGCCTGATAAAATTTTTTACAGCTTTCCGGGCGGTGATAAGTTTCTTATCACCGCCCGCTTTCTGCCGATTGTTCTTTTCTTCAAACCGCGGTATGCTTTCACCATCGAAAGGAAAACCTACCACTGATCCCCAAGGTTGAATGTGTTTCGCGGATCGGCGGTTTCGCAGACAGTTT
>ERZ773178.2934-NODE-2934-length-15037-cov-9.753437_pt1 | contig 15037 bp, 10 predicted proteins | sample MGYA00580533_ERZ773178 | MGnify/ENA primary metagenome ERZ773178 (study PRJEB29015, sample SAMEA2737859) | human gut metagenome | biome: human gut; feature: human-associated habitat; material: faeces | place: China | collected 2012 ...
CAGCCTTCTTCTCCTCGTCGATGGCTGCGAGAACAGCGTCGGTACACTTCTTGTGAGTTCCGTGTGGGTCAGCCAAGTCACCAGCAACATAAATCTGATGAGGCTTCACCTCCTGGAGCAATGCTCTAACGATCTCAACGTCCTTCTCTGTCATAGGCAACTTCTCAATCTTGCCGCTCTCATAGAATGGCAAGTCAAGGAAGTGAACGCGGTTCAGAGGAATCTCGTTGAATGTACAAGCTGTACGAGCCTCGCCACGACGAATCAGACCCTTGATGGTCAGAATGTCACGAGTATCGAAATCGCTCTCCTTCTTGTGTGCGAAGAACTCCTTGATTTCCTGGTATTTCTTAGAGATCACGCTATCCTTGGAGTCTGCGAAGATCTGGTTGAAACCATTGATGAAGTGCATGAATCTTGTAACCTCCTCGTCGCCTACAGCGATGTTACCGGATGTCTCGTAAGCTACATGTACCTCGTGCTTCTGCTGTACCAATCGGCGGATAGTACCACCCATAGAGATCACGTCATCGTCTGGATGTGGAGAGAATACGATCACTCTCTTAGGGAATGGTTTCGCACGCTCTGGACGATAAGTGTCGTCAGCATTTGGCTTACCGCCTGGCCAACCTGTGATAGTATGCTGCAAGTCGTTGAAGATCTTGATGTTTGCATTGTATGCAGAACCGTAGAGAGCCAAGAGTTCACTCAAGCCATTCTCGTTGTAGTCCTTGTTGGTCAACTTCAGGATAGGCTTGTGCAACTTCTGGCAGAGCCATACCAATGCACTGCGTACCAGCTTGTCTGTCCACTCGCAGTTTGTTACGAGCCAAGGATGCTTGATACGTGTCAGGTGAGAAGCAGCGCTCAGGTCGAGAATTACGTTTGCATTAGGATGAGTCTGGAGGAAGCTGGCTGGCAATGTGTCAGTGATGTTTCCTTCTACTACCTTCTGCATGATTTCTGCCTTCTCGTCGCCCCATGCTGTGAGGTAAACACTCTTGGCAGAGAGCAGGGTAGCGATACCCATAGTGAGAGAGCAAGGAGGAACCTGCTCGTTGGTGCCGAAGCTGTTCTCCATCTCCTCGCGGGAAGTATTGCCGATGAGGATCAGACGGGTGATAGACTGGATACCAGAGCCTGGCTCGTTGGCAGCTATATTACCCATTCTTCCGATACCGAGGAGAGCGATGTCGAGACCGCCGAAGGTCTTGATGCGCTTCTCGTAGAGGTGACAGGTATCCTGCACAGCGTCCTGTGCCACACTGCCATCCAATGTGAAGATGTTCTGTGGATCGATGTCAACATGGTCGAGGAAGCGCTCCTTCAACTGGTTGATGCTCTTCAGAGAACTTTCCTTCTGTACTGGATAGTACTCGTAAGCATTGAATACTACCACATTTCTGAAACTGAGCTGCTTAGCCTCGCATCTTCTCTGCAATTCCTTGTAGATAGGTGTGAGCGACAAGCCTGTGCCCAATGCCATCACGTAATATCTGCCCTCGTGCTGAGCTGCCTTGATTTCCTTCTCTACTTGGTCAGCTACGTGAGCTGCACCCTCCATGGAAGAGGCGAAGATGTCGGTGTGAATTTTCTCCATTCTGGAGATCTCAGAGTACTCTACAGTAGTCTTTGGTTTGTAGTATGCCAATGGTACCTTGTTGAGTACAATTTCTGAACTAAGATTTAGTCTCATAGTTTCTTGTCTTTATAGTTATTACTTTGTTTTTTTACAAGTTGTCTTTCTCGATGTCCTTGAAGTACTTGTAGGTGCTTACCTTCAGCTCGTCTGTAGCGCTCTCATCGCAAACGATGATACCGTGCTGGTGAGTCTGCAGTGCACTGATAGTCCAAGCCTGAGTAACAGGACCTTCGATAGCTGCCTGAAGGGCACGAGCCTTGTTGTGACCATTGCAGAGAATCATCACCTCTCTAGCTGCCATAACGGTGCCAACACCTACTGTGAGGGCAGTAGCTGGTACTGCGTTCATATCGCCACCGAAGAAACGGGAGTTAGCGATGCGGGTATCAGTAGTCAAAGTCTTCACGCGAGTGCGGGAGTTGAGAGAAGAGAATGGCTCATTGAAAGCAATGTGACCATCAGGGCCGATACCACCGATGAAGAGGTCGATACCACCTGCTTCTGCAATCATCTCCTCGTAGTGAGCGCACTCAGCTTCGAGATCCTCAGCGTTACCATTGAGAATGTGGATGTTCTCCTTAGGGCAATCGATGTGGTCGAAGAGGTTGTGAGCCATGAATGAATGATAGCTTTCTGGATGAGACTCTGGCAAACCTACGTATTCGTCCATGTTGAATGTGAGTACATGCTTGAAAGAAACCTCACCAGCCTTGACAGCCTTTACGATTTCTGCATACATACCAATAGGTGATGAACCTGTTGGCAAACCCAAAACGAATGGTTTCTCTGCTGTTGGTTGGAAAGCTTTGATGGTCTCCACAACGTGACGAGCTGCCCAGCGAGCCAACTCATCGTAATTCTTTTCGATAATTACACGCATAGTTGATATATGTTTATTTAGTTAATGTATTCTTATATATTAATAATGTATTCTTGATCAATTAATTGTTCAAGAACTTGCTTCTTGCCATCAGGCAGGCTCCAATCAGTCCTGCATGCTCTTTCAGGGTAGATGCGGCAACCTGCGAATCCTCGTTCACCATATTGAGCGAGAACTTTTTGATGCCCATGCAGATAGGTTGGGTAAGATAAGCACCTGTTACCGAGAGGTCTCCTCCGATGACCAGCATCTCCGGATTGAAGATGTTGATGATGCCGGCGAGATTGGTTCCCAGTTCCACCGCCACCTTCTGCAGGGTCTCGATGCTGAGCACATCCTCTTTTTTGATGGCATCGAGGATATCCTGCAGGGTGAGTTCCTGATGCTGGTTCTTCACCTTGTCGGACAGCACGGATGTTCCACCGTTCTCTAGAGCCTCTTTCATCTTTCGCAGCAATGCCGATCCTGACGTTTCCGTTTCCATGCAACCTGTTTTTCCACAATGGCAGATGATGTCATTATTATAGATGTGCATGTGTCCGATTTCACCCGAGAAGCCTGATTTTCCGAGATAGAGCTTGCCGTCGAAGATGATACCGATGCCGATGCCCCAGCTGACGTTTACGAAGATGATGTTTTTCAATCCCTTGCAGACTCCTTTCAGATATTCACCGTAAGTCATGCAGCGGGTATCGTTGTCGATGCAGAAAGGCAGGTCGAGTCTTTCGGTCAGCGCTTCTGCCAGCGGCATTGTCGTGCAGGTGAAGTAATTATAGGCACAACCTGTTTCCGGGTTCACTCGTCCACCGATACTCATGCAGGCCTTCTTGATCTGGCTTCTTTCGATGCCTGATTTCTGAATATATTCGTTGATGAGGTTGATGAAACGGTCGAAGCATTCCGGGGTGTCCTTGTAGTCAAAGTGTATCAGTTCAGGTTCTGCCACTATGTTACCACAAAAATCACAGATGCCGAAGGTGAGATTTTGCTTTCCTGTATCTATGCCGAGGAAATATCCGGATGTTGCGATGAGGTCGTAGATCTTTGGCGCTCTTTTCGAGTAATTGTCTTTCTTGCCTGTTACCTCAATCAAACCATCCTCAATGAGCTCATTCAGAGTCTTGGTAGTATATGGCACACTTACCCCCAAACTACTGGATAGTTCGGCGATAGTTTGCCCTCCATGTTCTATGAGCAAGTTCAAAAGAGCTGTCTTAGAGGCAGACCATTTAGTGTGAGGTATGATGCTTTTTGCCATACAGATATTTCTTGTTTAAGTTTTTACGCTGCAAAGATAAATAAATAAATCCGTTTTTTTAATGTTTGAGAGTTAATTAATCTAAATTATTAGAATAAACTTTGTTTTTCCCCATTTTCGGGGAATGATTTAACTGTTTGAACCTATGATTTTTAGTTTTTTTAAAATACTGGTTGCTCAAACAGCTCAGAAGAGATTCTTTTATATATATAATAAGGTGTATAGATATAAAACGTAAGAACAAATAAATAAACTAATTTAATTAACTTGAATAACGAAAAATGATTCATTAAAATTTGGTTGGCATTAAAATAAGTAGTAAATTTGCACCCGAATAACAAAACTAACAATCGAAATGAAAAATAAAAAGTTTTATCCCTGGTTAGTTGTAGCGCTCCTGTGGGTGGTTGCTCTTCTCAACTATATGGATCGTCAGATGCTTTCCACCATGCAGGCCGCTATGAAGGTTGACATCGTGGAATTACAGCAAGCTGAAGCCTTTGGCGCTTTGATGGCAGTCTTCCTTTGGATCTATGGTATTGTGAGTCCATTTGCCGGTATCGTAGCAGATAGGATCAGTCGAAAGAAATTAGTAGTAGGCAGTCTCTTTGTCTGGTCTCTGGTGACCTATCTGATGGGATATGCTTCCAGTTTTGATCAGCTTTACATGTTGAGAGCGTTGATGGGTATCAGCGAGGCGCTTTACATCCCTTCTGCCTTGTCTCTCATTGCCGACTGGCATGAAGGAAAGTCAAGATCTCTGGCTGTCGGTGTTCACATGACCGGTTTGTATGTAGGGCAGGCTATCGGAGGATTTGGTGCTACCGTGGCAGCAGCCTTCTCCTGGCACACCGCTTTCCGCTGGTTCGGTATTCTCGGAATCGCTTATTCTGTCGTATTGCTTCTGTTGTTGCACGATAAAGACAAGAATACTGCGAATGTGGCTGTGGCTCAGAAGGAAAAACCTGCGAAGGGCGGATTGTTCCAAGGCTTATCAGTTGTGCTTTCTACTTGGGCATTCTGGGTGATTCTCTTCTATTTCGCAGTTCCTTCTCTTCCAGGTTGGGCTACCAAGAACTGGCTTCCAACCTTGTTTGCTGAGAATCTGGGTGTACCTATGTCTGAGGCTGGTCCGATGTCAACTATCACCATTGCAGTTTCTTCTTTGTTTGGTGTCCTCTTCGGTGGTGTACTTTCCGATAAATGGGTTCATAGGAACATCCGTGGCCGCGTTTATACCAGTGCCATCGGTCTGGGAATGACGATTCCTGCTCTCTTCCTCCTGGGCTTCGGCCACAGTGTGGTAGCAGTAGTGGGAGCTGGCTTGCTCTTCGGTATCGGTTACGGTATGTTTGATGCCAACAATATGCCAATCCTCTGCCAGATTATCTCGGCAAAATATAGGGCAACAGCATACGGTATCATGAATATGGTGGGCGTATTTGCCGGAGCCATGGTTACCCAGATAATGGGTAAGTTCTCTGATGGCGGTAATCTGGGCTTGGCCTTTGCAGTATGGATGATGCGCCGCTGGACGGAGCGTGGGAGGCGCTTTTGACTTACTATCAAAAAATAGACCAGCCCTGGCTGCTGCAGAAAAGTAAGCTCCGTTTTACCTGCAGTCTGCGCCTGCCGCAGTCAGCCGGCAATCCGCACTGCTTCGATTATGCAGACTATCTCAAAAGCTGCGGCGTCCGCTGCCTGCGGCATATCCCCCGCCGGATCGAGGAGGGCTATGGCCTGTCCAAGGAGGCCATCCAAGGCCTGCGGGACCAGGGCGCCACGCTGATGATCACCGTGGACTGCGGCATCACCGGCAACGAGGAGGTGGACTTCGCTGCCTCTATCGGGCTGGATGTGGTCATCACCGACCATCATGAGTGCAAGGAGGAGCTGCCGCGGGCGCTGGCAGTGGTGGACCCCCACCGCAGCGACTGCCCCTATCCCTTCAAGCATCTGGCGGGAGTGGGTGTGGCGCTGAAGCTGGTGCTGGCCCTGGGAGGCGAGAGCCGGGAGGATGCCCTGTTCGCCCGATACTGCACCCTGGCGGCCATTGGCACCATTGCCGACGTGATGCGGATGGAGGGGGAGAACCGCACCATCGCCTTCTGCGGGCTGGAGGCCCTGCCCCACACGGACTTCGTGGGCGTCCACGCCCTGCTGAAGGAGGCGGGGCTTCTGGGCAAGCCCATCACCTCTGTCCAGATCGGCTTTGTGCTGGCCCCCAGGATCAACGCCGCTGGCCGCATGGGTGCGGCGGATCTGGCCGCGGACCTGCTGGAGACCGATGACCCCGCCCGGGCCGAGGAGCTGGCAAAGGCTCTGTGTGACCTAAACCGGGAGCGGCAGGCGGTGGAGCAGGCCATCTGCGCCGATGCCATCGCCCAGATCGAAAAGCTGCGGCCGGAGGATCGCAACGCGCTGGTGCTCTCCAGCGAGGAATGGCATCAGGGCGTGGTCGGCATCGTCGCCTCGCGTCTTTCCGAAAAATTCTCCTGTCCCAGCTTCATGATCCACCTCGCCGGCGGCATGGGCAAGGGCTCCTGCCGCAGCTATGGCGGCTTCAACCTCTTTGCCGCGCTCGAGGCGTGCAGCGACCTGCTCGTCGGCTTCGGCGGGCACGAGCTCGCCGCGGGCTTCACCATCAAGGAGGAGAATATCCCCGCCTTCCGCAAGCGCATCAATCAATACGTCCGCACCCACTGCGGCGACTCGGCCCCCGTCTCCTCGCTGGAGATCGACGCCGCCCTCACCCGCCCGAGCCTCATCACGCTTCAGGAGGTCGAGGAGCTTTCCCGTCTCGAGCCCTACGGCGCGGGCAACAACCGCCCCGTTTTCTGCCTGCGCGGCGCGCGGCTGGAGTCCATGCAGAGCGTAGGACAGAATAAGCATCTCAAGCTCCGGCTCCAGAAGGGCCACACGAGCTTCGACGGCATCTTCTTCTCCGTCACCCCCGCGGAATGCGGCCTGACCGTCGGCGAGCGCGTGGACGCCGCCTTCTACCTTCAGGTCAATGAGTTCCGCGGCAGCCGCTCCCTGCAGCTCCAGCTCGTCGATCTGCGCAGCGCGCACGACCCCGGCGCCCGCGAGGCCGAGCAGCTTGAGCTGTGCCGCACGCTGATCCGCGGCGGCGGCGTGAGTGCGAAGGACGCCGCGAAGCTCCTGCCCTCGCGTGAGCAGTTCGTGCGCGTCTGGCGTGCGCTCGAGCGCGAGGTGGACGGCACGCTCACCTCTCCGGAGCTGCCCTTCCTGCGGCGGCTCTCCGCCGAGGCCCTTGGCGCGGAGAGCTTTCCGCGCACGGTCATGTGCCTCGCGGTTTTTGCCGAGCGCGGGCTCGTGACCGTCGAGCGCCACGACAAATACATCACGCTCCGTCTCACCGGCGGCAAGCGTGTGGATCTTGATGCCAGCCCCTATCTCTGCGCCCTGCGCGAGGGACTGGACGGAACGAAAGGAGGCAGCAGCGCATGAGCGACGTAAAAACGATCGAGCAGGCTCCCATTGAGCAGACCCCCCAGCCCATCCCCGAGGTGGTGCAGAAGCAATACGATCATCTGGTCGAGACCATCCGCGCCTACAACCCCGGCGCAGACTTCGCCCAGATCGACGCCGCCTTCCGCTACGCCGCCGCGCACCACGGTACCCAGAAGCGCAAGGACGGCTCGCCCTTCGTCACCCACCCCATCGCCGTTGCGCAGATCGTAGCCGAGGAGCTGCATCTCGACAGCGAATCCATCATCGCCGCCCTCCTGCACGACTGCATCGAGGACACCGACGCGACCTACGACGACATCGCCAAGCGCTTCTCCCCCACCGTCGCCGATCTGGTCGAGGGCGTCTCCAAGCTCACGCGCGTCCATTACACGAGCAAGGAAGAGGAGCAGATGGAAAATCTGCGCAAGATGCTCATGGCCATGGCCAAGGACATCCGCGTCATCCTCATCAAGATCGCCGACCGCACGCACAATATGCGCACGATGGAGTATCAGTCCACCGACAAGCAGCGTCAGAAGTCGCTCGAGACGATGGAGATCTACGCCCCCATCGCCCACCGGCTCGGTATGCAGCGCATGAAGTGGGAGCTGGAGGACCTTTCCCTCAAATACCTCGACCCCACCGCCTTCAACGAGATCACCCACTCCCTCGAGGAGAAGTCCAAGGAATACGGCTCGTTCATGGAGCGCATCCAGAAGCAGATCGAGGGCAAGCTCACCGAGGACCATATTCCCTTCCGCCGCGTCTACGGCCGCATGAAGCACCCCTACAGCATCTACCGCAAGATGTATGCCCAGAGCAAGACCATGGACGAGGTGTTCGACCTCTTCGCCTTCCGCGTCATCGTCGATACCGTCGCGGACTGCTACAACGTTCTCGGCGTCATCCACGACCTCTACCGCCCCGTGCTCGGCCGCTTCAAGGACTATATCGGCACGCCCAAGCCCAACGGCTATCAGTCGCTCCACACCACGGTCATGGGCCCCGACGGCGTGATGTTCGAGGTGCAGATCCGCACGCAGGAGATGCACGACATCGCCGAATACGGCATCGCCGCCCATTGGAAGTACAAGCAGGGCATCTCCGGCAGCGCCAACGAGCAGAACTACGAATGGGTCCGCCGTCTCCTCGAAAATCAGGAGAATACGGACGCCGAGGAATTTATCCACACCCTCAAGGTCGACATGTTCGCCGACGAGGTGTTCGTCTTCACCCCGCGCGGCGACGTGACGAACCTCCCCGCCGGCGCGACGCCCATCGACTTCGCCTACTCCGTCCACTCCGCCGTCGGCAACTCCATGGTCGGCGCCAAGGTCAACGGGCGCATCGTCCCGCTCGACTACCAGCTCAAAAACGGCGACGTGGTCGAGATCCTCACGAGCAAATCCGCCCACGGCCCCAGCCGCGACTGGCTTCAGATCGCCAAGTCCAACGAGGCGCGCGGCAAGATCCGCCAGTGGTTCAAGAAGGAAAAGCGCGAGGAGAACATCGTCAACGGCCGCGCCGCCTTTGAATCCGAGCTCAAGCATTACGGCATCTCCGTCGCCGCCGTCACCGGGGACGAGCTGCGCCCCACGCTGCTCAAAAAGACCGGCTTCGGCAACCTCGACGATATGTATGCCGCCATCGGCTACGGCGGCTTCTCGGCGCAGAAGGCCGTCAACCGCATCCGCGACGAGCTCAAGGCGCTCAACAAGCAGCAGCAGGCCGAGCGCGACGCCACCGTGCCCATCCCCGGCGAGCCGGGCAAGACCCGCCCCGCCGTTCCCATGCGTGAAAAGAGCGAGGACGGCATCGTGGTGCAGGGGCTTTCCAACTGCCTCGTCAAGTTCTCCAAGTGCTGCACGCCCGTTCCGGGCGATGACATCGTCGGCTTCATCACCCGCGGCTACGGCGTGTCCGTCCACCGCGCCGACTGTCCCAACGCCGCGCCCGAGCGCCGCCGTCCCGAGGAGGCCGGCCGCTGGGTCAAGGTCAGCTGGGGCAAGGACGTCAAGCAGTCCTACCAGACCTCGCTCGACATCTACGCCAAGGACCGCATCGACCTCGTGCTCGACGTCTCCGCCGTCCTCTCGTCCACGCAGACCCGCGTCGCGGGCCTCAACGCCAAGACCACCGCGGACGGCTTCGCCCTCATCCATCTCGAGATCTTCGTCGCCGACAGCGAGCAGCTCTCCGCCGTCATGCGCCGCCTCCATCAGATCAGCGGCGTGATGAAGGTCGACCGCCCCGCCGGCTGACGCTCTGAATTTTATAAGGAGGAATTCTATCATGCTTTCCATCAACGTTTCCCACGCAAAGCCCTTCCTTTCCTATCCCTATGAAGAAGTCCTCTGCCCCCGTCTCGAGCGCGCGCAGCGCGAGCTCCTCAACGGCGGCGGCAAGGGCGACGATTTCATCGGCTGGGTCCGCCTGCCCGCGCAGTACGACCGCGCGGAATATGCGCGCATTCTCGCCGCCGCAAAAAAGATCCAAGGCGACTCCAAGGCCCTTGTCGTCATCGGCATCGGCGGCAGCTACCTCGGCGCGCGCGGCGTGATCGAGTGTCTGTGCTCGCCCAACTACAACCTGAAGAAAAAGGACACTCCCAACGTCTACTTCATCGGCAACGGTCTGTCCTCCGCCGCGCTGCGCGAGGTGATGGAGCTCATCGGCGACGATGACTTCTCCGTCAACGTCATTTCCAAGTCCGGCACGACCACCGAGCCCGCCGTCGCCTTCCGCTTCTTCCGCGAAAGGCTTGAGCAAAAGTACGGCAAGGCGGGCGCGGCGCAGCGCATCTACGCCACCACCGACGCGCACAAGGGCGCTCTCAAGTCCCTCGCGGACGCCGAGGGCTACGAGGAGTTCGTCGTGCCCGACAACGTCGGCGGACGCTACAGCGTCCTCACCGCGGTCGGCCTGCTCCCCATCGCCGTCGCGGGCGTGGACACCGACGCGCTGCTCGCCGGCGCGCGGGAGATGGAGGCGCTCTGCGAGATCGCGGACTACACCAACCCCGCATGGCAGTACGCCGCCATGCGCCACGAGCTCTACCGCTCCGGCAAGAAGATCGAGCTGCTCGCCTGCTTCGAGCCGTCGTTCCGCTTCATGGCGGAGTGGTGGAAGCAGCTCTACGGCGAGAGCGAGGGCAAGGAGGGCAAGGGCCTCTTCCCCGCCAGCGTCGATTTCACCGCCGACCTGCACTCCATGGGCCAGTATATCCAGCAGGGTGAGCGCACGCTGCTGGAGACCGTCGTCCGCTTCGCCGCCGATCCCGACCAGCTCACCGTCCCGCACGACGACGTCAACGGCGACGGCCTGAACTTCCTCGAGGGCAAAACGATGGACTTCATCAACCGTCAGGCGATGGACGGCACGCTCCTCGCCCACGTCGAAGGCGGCGTCCCCAACCTCATCATCTCCGCCGGCGAGCGCAATGCCCGCACCCTCGGCGAGCTCATTTACTTCTTTGAGTTCTCCTGCGGCCTGTCCGGCTATCTGCTCGGCGTCAATCCCTTCGATCAGCCTGGCGTCGAGGCCTACAAGAAGAATATGTTCGCGCTGCTCGGCAAGCCCGGCTACGAGGAGGCCGGCGAGGCTCTGCGCGCCAAGCTCAGCAAATAAGCGATAAGGAGAACCGCCATGAAAGCAGTCCTCATGCGCGTTCAGCGCGCCAGCGTCACCATCGACGAGCGGGAAACGCGCTCCATCGGCAGGGGCTTTCTCATCCTCCTCGCCGTCACACACGACGATACCGAGGCCCAGGCCGTCAAGCTTGCCGACAAGCTCTGCTCGCTCCGTCTTTTTGAAGACGCCGACGGCAAGATCAACCTCACGCTCGACGAGGTCGGCGGCGAGATCATGATCGTTTCGCAGTTCACGCTCTACGGCAACTGCCGCAAGGGCCGCCGCCCCGAGTTTCTGAACGCCGCCCGCCCCGAGACCGCGATCCCCCTCTACGAAAAATTCGTCTCCCTCGTCCGCGCCAAGGGCTATCACGTTGAGACCGGCGAGTTCGGCGCCTATATGGCCGTCGATTCCGTCAACGACGGCCCCTTCACCCTCATCGTGGACACGAAGGATCTGGAAGCCCCCAAGTAACCGAACGGAGGTCAGTTTTATGAAAGTCATCACCACCGTCGTCGGCGAGCTCGGCACCAACTGCTACCTGCTCATCGACGAAGCCACGCGCGAGGCCGCGCTCATCGACCCCGCCGATTCCCCCGACGAGCTCTCCGCCCTCATCGAGCGCGAGGGTGTCACGCTGCGCTATATCCTCCTCACCCACGGCCATCGCGACCACACGCTCGCCGCACCCGCCATGCACAAGCGCTATCCCGCGGCCGCGGTCTATATCCACCGCCTTGACGCGAACGGCTCCGGCATCTACCACTACCCGCTCGAGGGCGTCATTGACAGCCTGAACTATTACGGCGAGGGCGATACGCTCCCCCTCGGCTCGCTGACGATCTCCGTCCTCTACACCCCCGGCCACACCGCCGGCAGCGTCACGCTCAAGGTCGGCGATGCCCTCTTCGTCGGCGACACGCTCTTTGCCGGCTCCTGCGGCCGCACCGATCTTCCCGGCGGCGACCCGATGGAAATGCTTGCCTCCCTGCGCCTCCTCGGCCGGCTGGAGGGCGACTACACCGTTTACCCCGGCCACATGGACTCCACCACCCTCGCGCGCGAGAAGCAGTATAATCCCTTTATCCGCCAGGCATTACGATAAAAAGGAGCGCACACCCTCATGAAGCTCGAGCTCATTGGGCATGATGAAAAATACGCGGTCGAGCAGAGCCTGCTCACCCTCTTTCCCGACGAGCGGCCCGTCTACGGCCCCGTCACGGACGAGGACGCGAGCGCGGCGCGCATCACGCTGACCGAGGACGCGGACAGCGTCTGCGTCACCACCGAGCTGCGCTGCGGCGGCAAAGCCGCCGCCGACTGCTACAGCTATCCCCTCTCCGGCACGGACTACGAAAAGGAAGGGCAGCGCCGTCACGCGCTGGGCCTGAGCTTCTTCCGCGCGGCGAAGGAGGTCCTTGGCGTCACCCCCGCATGGGGCAGCCTCACCGGCGTGCGCCCGAGCAAGGTCGCCGTGTCGCTTTTGCGTGAGGGCAAGTCTCCCGCCGCCGTCCTCACCGAGCTTGAGGAGGTCTACTCCGTCACGCCGCAGCGCGCCCGCCTCGCGCTCGAGGCCGCCGAAACGGGACTTCGCGTGCAGAACGACCTCAAGCCGAACGACATCTCGCTCTATGTCGGCATCCCGTTCTGCCCGACCCGCTGCGCCTACTGCAGCTTCGTCGCGCAGAGCGTGGAGAAGTCCTTCGCCCTCGTCGAGCCCTACCTCGCTGCCCTTTTCGACGAGATCGAGCAGGCGGGCGCGATGGTCCGCTCTCTCGGCCTGCATATCAAGTCCTTCTACATGGGCGGCGGCACGCCGACCACACTCACGGCGGAGCAGATGGACCGTCTGCTCACAAGGCTCGAGCGGAGCTTCGATTTCACCTCCCTTGCGGAGTCCACCATCGAGGCGGGCCGCCCCGACACCATCGACCCCGAAAAGCTCGCCGTCCTCCGCGCACACGGCGTCACCCGCGTTTCCGTCAACCCCCAGACGATGGAGGACCGCGTCCTTGCTGCCATCGGCCGCCGCCACACGGCGGACGACATCCGCCGCGCCATGCGCGAGGTGATGGCGGCAGGCTTCCCCCACGTCAACATGGATCTCATCGCCGGTCTTCCCGAGGACACGCCCGAGGGCTTCCGCCGCAGTCTTGACGAGGTGCTCTCCATGGGCGCGGACAACATCACCGTCCACACGCTGTCCCTCAAAAAGGGCAGCCGCATCACGCTTGAGGGCAGCCGCATCCCGTCCGCAGATGAAGTCGCCGAAATGCTGGACTATGCCGACCCCACGCTGCGTAAACATGGCTTTGAGCCCTACTACCTCTACCGCCAGAAATATATGTCCGGCAGCTTTGAAAACGTCGGCTGGACGCGCCCCGGCGGCGAGGGCCTTTACAACATCTACATCATGGAGGAGCTGCACTCCATTCTCTCCCTCGGCGCGGGCGGCTCGACCAAGATGGTCGGCGGCGGGCTGATCCGCCGCGCCTTCAACGCCAAATATCCCCGCGAATACATTGACCTCGTGGAGAAGCGCAGCGCCAACCTTGCCGCCTTTGCGGACTTCTATCGTGAACCGGAGGAACATACATGACCTACTCAAGCTACTGCGAAAGCGCGGATTTTCTCCGCACCCGCCTCAACGGCTTCACGCCCGAGGCGCTGCTGATCCTCGGCAGCGGGCTCGGCTTCCTCGGCGACGCCGTGGAAGACCCGATTTTCGTCGATTACGGCGAGGTGCCCCATTTCCGTCCCTCCACCGCCCCCGGTCATAAGGGCCGCTTCGTGTTCGGCACGCTCCGCGGCAGACGCGTCGCGGTCATGCAGGGCCGGATGCACTGCTACGAGGGCTACACCATGGCCGAGGCGGCTTACGCCGTGCGCGTCGTGCGCCTGCTCGGCGCAAAGACGCTCTTCGTCACCAACGCCGCCGGCTGCGTCAACACCGACTGGAACGTGGGCGAGCTGATGCTCCTCTCCGATCACATCAAGCTCTTCGACTTCGGCCCCCTCTATGGCCCCAACCTTGAGGAGTTCGGCACCCGCTTTCCCGATATGTCCTCCGTCTACACCCCGCGTCTGCGCGCCCTCGCCCATGAAGCGGCAAAGGCGCACAGCATTCCTCTGCGCGAGGGCGTTTATATGTATTTCCCCGGCCCGCAGTTTGAAACGCCCGCCGAGGTCCGCGCCGCGCGCGTGCTCGGCGCCGACGCGGTCGGTATGTCCACCGTGCCCGAGACCATCGTCGCCGCCCACTGCGGCATGGAGGTCATGGGCGTGACGCTGCTCGCCAACATGGCGGCGGGCGTCCTCCCGCAGCCGCTCTCCGGCGCGGAGGTCAACGAGGCCGCCGAGGCGGCGGCCCCCGTGTTTTCGGAATTTCTTCTGTCCTGTCTGGAATCTCTCTGATCGGGAAAGGGCCTTTCTATGGCTACTGAAAAAAAGCAATCCTTCCTCGGCGGCGCCGCCGTGCTCGCCTTCGGCATCGTCGCGGTCAAGATCATCGGCGCGGTCTTCAAGATCCCGCTGCGCAACATCCTCGGCGAGGGCGGCAGCGCAGACTTCTCCAACGCCTATAATATCTACGCCACGCTCCTGACCGTCTCGACCGCGGGTCTTCCCGTCGCGCTCTCCAAGCTCGTGAGCGAGTCCTACGCCCTCGGCCGCACCCGGCAGGCGCACCGCACCTTCCGCGTTTCGCTCTCGGTCTTTCTCGTGCTGGGTGTCGCCTCGTTCGCGCTCATGTGGTGGGGCAGCGACCTGCTCGCGGGCTTTCTGAACAATCCCCGCGCCGCCTACGGCATCCGCGCTCTCGCGCCCGCCGTCGTGTGCGTGGGCTGCCTGTCCGCCTTCCGCGGCTACGCGCAGGGCCGGCAGTACATGACGCCCACCGCCGTCTCGCAGATCATCGAGGCCCTCTGCAAGCTCATGCTCGGTCTCGCGCTCTCGATGTGGCTTCTGCACATCGGTCAGCCGGACTACATCGCCGCCGCAGGCGCCATTGCCGGCGTCACCGCCGGCACCATCCTCTCGCTCGTCTACATGGCGATCGACTACCTGCGCCACCGCCCCGCGCTGCGCCGCGGCGAGCGCTGCGCGTCGGACGGCGTGATCCTCCGCCGCCTTTTGGCCCTCGCCGTCCCCATCA
>ERZ773178.2936-NODE-2936-length-15028-cov-22.044747_pt1 | contig 15028 bp, 9 predicted proteins | sample MGYA00580533_ERZ773178 | MGnify/ENA primary metagenome ERZ773178 (study PRJEB29015, sample SAMEA2737859) | human gut metagenome | biome: human gut; feature: human-associated habitat; material: faeces | place: China | collected 2012 ...
TTGTGGAGAACATCAATCAGATCTCGCAGGCGATCAGCGACTTGCTGGAGGAAGGGCAGGAGGATGTTCGCGCCCGGATTGACACGGATTTTACCGCTTCCGGTGCCGACCAGAAGGAGATCATCAATCCATACGAAAGCTCCCCGACCTACAATGCCAACCGCTTCATTGCCATGTACTGTGCCGCCAAAAATCAGGACTACGCATCTATCTCCCTCAAGGATATGGAGGATGTGATTCGTAAGGCCAAGGACGCCCTCTATACCTTCACGAGCACGGAGGAGTCTCGCACGACTACGGTAACGGAAACGAATACAGATCCCAAAACCGGTAAGGTCACGGTGACGGAAACGGAAGTAACAGAGATATGGAAGATATATACCATCGTCTACAACGGAGAGGCCTATTTTGAGGATAAGATATTCGCTCTGTCGGACGAACAAAAGGGATTGGCGGAAAACTACGCCCAGAACCTGAGCGTATTCCTGGGCGATGGTATGATGCAGGGCTTGCTGCCCGCCGAGTCCGCCGGCCTTGTATCTTTGGGCGACATTCGCTTTTCGGATGGCGCGACGCAGGTGGTCTACTATAATCAGTTGGACAAGCGGTACGCGCACAAGCCCTACGGCACCGACGACATCGGCACCTACGGCTGCGGGCCTACCTGTATGGCAATGGTGGTATCTTCTTTGACCAACGAGACGGTCGATCCCGTTGAGATGGCACGTTGGGCCTATGAAAACGGTTACTGGTGCAGTAGAAGCGGTTCCTACCATTCGCTGATCCCCGGTGCTGCCAAAGCTTGGGGGCTTCCGGTACAGGGCTGCGGGAAAACAGAAGGGCAGCGCATTGTGGACGCCCTCACTCAAGGCAAGCTGGTGGTGGCAATCATGCTGAAAGGTCATTTCACCAGCTCAGGACACTTCATCGTGCTGCGCGGTGTGGAGAACGGAAAGATACTGGTGGCCGACCCTGCCAATTATACCCGAAGCCAACAGGCATGGGATCTGGCTATCATCCTGAATGAAGCCAGCGGCCGTGCCGGTGCTGGTGGGCCTTTCTGGATCATAGGGTAGGAAGGAGAACTAAATGTGAGTAAACCAAATGAATATGACACCTATATCATCCCGCCCAATTTTATTGAAGGCGGGACTTTTTTCGGCGGACTGCTGAAGCTCCGCAACACAGCCGAGGCACTGGTTATCGTGCTGGCTATCGGCATACCGGTGTTCTCGGTGTCCGCACTGACGCTGACTGCCAAGATCATCATTCTGTGCCTGACCGCACTGCCTCTTGGCATCATCGCGCTGGTTGGCATCAACGGCGAAAGCCTCTCGTCATTTATCTTTCTTGTTCTGAAATATCTCTGCAACCGCCGTGTTATTACACGCAATGAAGAGGAACAGGACAAGCGGAAAAAACGTAGGAAGCGAAAAGCTAAGAGCGGTGACGACGCGCCCAAGTACATCAATCCAGTGGCGGAATACCTGCCTGTGGAGAAGATCGAAAACGGCATCATCTACACACGGGATCACCGTTACCTGAAGATTGTCGAAGTTATACCTATCAACTTCCTGCTGCGCAGTGCCAGAGAGCAGCGAAACATCATCTATTCATTTATTTCGTTTCTGAAAATCAGCCCGGTCAAAATGCAGATCAAGGTCATTGCCAAGCGTGCCGACCTGAACCGGCACAGAGAGATCGTGCAGCAGGAGATGGCGCAGGAAACCGATGAAAACTGTCGCCTGCTGCAGCAGGACTACCTGACGCTCATTGACCGGATCGGTGCACGGGAAGCCACCTCGCGCCGATTCTTCATGGTATTTGAATATGAGGCATGGGCAGGTCGGAAAAGGGATAACGAGGAAGCGGAGGCCATTGCCTCCCTGCAAACGGCAGCCCGCACCGCAGTCAATTATCTCAAGCAATGCGGCAATGAGGTGTTGATCCCGGAAAACGATGATGAATTTACGGTCGATACCCTCTACCATTTGCTGTGCCGCAACACCACTACATCGCTGCCGGATCGAGTTCGCCGGATCGTTGCCCAGTATCAGGAGAAAGGACTGGAATCTGAGATCGACGCCATTCCCTGTACGGAGTTTTTCGCCCCTGACAGCATCGACCTTACCAACGGGCGGCATATCTGTATTGACGGACTCTACTACGCCTATCTGCTGGTACCCTCTACCGGCTATAAGGCGCAGGTACCAGCCGGCTGGCTGTCTCTCATTGTCAACGCCGGGGATGGCATTGACCTGGATATGTTCATTAGCCGCCAGCCGAAAGCCCGCATGGTACAGCGGCTGGGACAGCAGCTTCGTATCAATCGCAGTAAGATCAAGGACGCCAGCGATACTAACACGGACTTTGATGATCTGGACGGTGCTATCCGAAGCGGCTACTTTCTGAAGGAAGGGCTGGGCAACAACGAGGACTTTTATTACCTGAATCTGCTGATCGCAGTGACAGCTCCCACAGTGGATGAACTGGAATGGAAGGTCAATGAACTGAAAAAACTGCTCGTGTCCCGAGATATGGACGTGTGCAGCTGCGCCTTTCATGAGGAGCAGGCGTTTCTATCGTCTCTGCCGCTGGTCAGCATGGAGAAACACCTCTTTGAACGCTCCAAGCGCAATGCGCTGACCACCGGCGTGGCAAGCTGCTATCCCTTCACGTCCTATGAGCTGAGTGATGAAAACGGCATCCTGTTCGGCCTGAACAAGTACAACAACTCTCCGGTCATCATCGACATCTTTGACTCCAAGGTTTATAAAAACGCCAATATTGCCGTATGCGGCACCAGCGGCGCGGGCAAGACCTTCCTGATCCTGCTGATGGCACTCCGTATGCGGCGCAAGGGCATACAGGTTTTCATGCTGGCACCCCTGAAGGGTCATGAGTTCCATCGTGCCTGTGTCAATACGGGCGGCGAGTTCATCAGTATCTCCCCCGCCTCCAAGAGCTGTATCAATGTGTTGGAGATCCGCAAGGTGGACAAATCCGTAGAAACCATGCTGGATGGCCCCGGCATCGAACGCTCTGAACTGGCAGCCAAGATCCAGAGGCTTCACATCTTCTTCGCCCTGCTGATCCCCGATATGTCCTATGAGGAAAAACAGCTTTTGGACGATGCCCTGATTCGTACCTACGCACGGAAAGGTATCACCCATGATAACGCCTCTCTCAGTGATCCGGATAACCCCAACGTTTACCGCCAGATGCCTGTGCTGGGAGACCTCTACGACGTACTGCGGGAGGAAAGCGATACCAAACGCCTTTCCAACATCATCAACCGCTTTGTACACGGCTCGGCCAGCACCTTCAACCAGCAGACAAATGTGAATCTGGACAACAAGTTCACGGTGCTGGACATCTCGGAACTCAGCGGCGATCTGCTGCCCATCGGTATGTTCGTAGCTCTGGATTTCGTGTGGGATAAGGCCAAGGCCAACCGCACGGAGGAAAAGGCCATCTTCATCGACGAATGCTGGCAGCTCATCGGCGGCGGCTCCGGCACCTTCGGCGTCGGCAACCGTCTTGCGGCCGAGATGGTGCTGGAGATCTTCAAGACCATCCGCGCCTATTCCGGCAGCGGCATTTGCGCGACGCAGGATCTGAACGACTTCTTCTCCCTGGACAACGGCAAGTACGGCAAGGGGATTATCAACAACTGCCGCACCAAAGTCATCTTGAATCTGGAGGACGAAGAAGCCCAGCGCGTTCAGCAGGTATTGCATCTCTCCGAAGCGGAGGTCATGGAGATCACCCACTTTGAGCGGGGTAACGGCCTGATCAGCAGCAATAACAACAATATCACGGTAGAGTTCAAGGCCAGTCCGCTGGAACGCGACCTTATCACCACAGACCGCCGTGAGCTGCTTGATCTTCTGCGCCGCATGAAACGTCCGGAAGCCTAATACGGCGTTTATACGGAGATAACACGCATTACAAAATCAATACGCATATAATACGGAGTTAATACGCATTACGGAGGTGATGCCGCCTATGAGAAACAGAGAGCAGATCTATGGACAGGAGGCCGCAGAGCTGCTGCGGAACATAACCGTCTATCACTGCATGCGCCGTGACCAGCTTCTACGCCTGTATCCGGGCAAGGAGGGCGTGATTGAAAACCTGCTGCGCTATCTGGTCAAGCAGCAGCGGATATTTTATAACACTGACCGGGATTGCTACGGAGATGTCCCTGACTGCCGCGAGGACAGAGAACTGACAGCGGCACTATGGGTGCTGCTGGACTTTATCGAAAAGGTGGAGTATCACAGCCCTGACAATATGCCGGCAAAGCTGGTATTCTTCGCCGATGGCGAGGTATATGAGGTCGTCTATGTAGGCCCGGGTAAGGAAGCGTTGCTGCAGCACGCGCTGGCCGCGGAAGATGATTCCGGGCAACGGCTCGTTATCATTGAGGAAGAAGACCAAATGCAGCACCTGCACATCCCTCATATCGCCGCCTACTGCATGGTGGATGAGCAGGGCTGCGTACAGTACTTCAGGAAGGAGGAACCTTGTGGACAGAGCCACCCTCTCGCAGCGGATAGAGAGCATTTTGAATGAGATCACCCGCCTGTCCAACACGCTCTACGCTATGGACAACACGAATATCCAGCGGCATTCAGATAACTATGAAATGCTGTCCACAGAGGCCGCACTGCGGGGTGAGGTCATTGCCTGCCGGCTGCGGCACCTGATCTATGAGACGACCACCATCCGAAAAGCCGAGTATCTGACATCGGCTGGTGTCATGCAGGGCATCTCTGTTATAGAGAAAGATGGCATACTGGAAATCACGCTCCCCTGCCTGCTGCCTAAGAAGAGCAAGAAGCATAGCTGCGAGTATCTGACAGACCCCATCTACTACACGCTTAGTAAGTATGCGCAGACACACACGCTGCCCAAGTTCCGGCACTGTGTTGTCTGCTTTTCTCATATCTACAGCCGCGAGCTGTCCCCCAACCGGGTGCGTGACTATGACAATCTGGAGCTCAAGCAGCTTTTGGATGTGATTGCCACCTTCGTTATGGAGGATGATACAGGTCTGCTGTGCGATGCCTATAACACGACGGAGATCGGCGACGGTGACTGTACCCGCGTGTCGGTGATGGATAAGGAGCGTTTTCAGGGCTGGCTTTCGGACCGCGAGAATCGGCTCAGATCTATATCCGATTTATAGTGCTTCGACCGTATCAAAAACAGTACACATGACAATGGTACGGCAAAGCCTGTGTTTCCGGGCATTTTCACATGACCGGTGCGGGCGAAAAATACCGTGGTCATGGCAGTCTGGGTACTGCACACCAGAAGGAGGTGGTCAGTATGAGTACCCTACCACAGAAAGCTCCCGGTAGCCTATCACAAGCCTATCAGCTATTGGCGCTGGTCGCCCTGTCCGGTGAGCTGCCGGCCAGCCAACTGAGCAGACTCGCCGGTGGCATCAGCTACAAAGAGAACGTGGTCAAGTCGCTGAAGCGTCAGCGGCTTTTGCTGTCTTACTACAAAAACGGCTTGCGTGGATACCGGCTCACCGCTGCGGCGAAAAAGCTGCTGTTGGCGCGTGACCCTGGGCGCTTTTCCTTCTACCTGTCCGGTGCCTGCGCCACCAACCACATCAGGAGCGAGCCGGAGCAGCGTCTCCGGCTCCACCGCGTTTCTCAGACACTCATTACCATGCGTAACGCCGGTGTCAGCATCTTCCGTGACGAAAAGCCCGGTGTATTCCGCCCCGATGAGCCAGCGATTTGCGACATCTGCGCCCCGGCCTTCTACACTTCCCGTGAGATCAAGGAGATGGGAACGGCCTTCGTCAAGATTCGTGGCGCCCGGTCTGTGGGTGTTCTGCTGACACCGCAGCATATCCACGTGGTTTACAACATGGGCAACGCGCTGATGAAATGGAGCTATAAAGCTGAGATGCGGACAAAGGCACTCATGCAGACGGTGCTGTGCCGTGAACGAATGCCGCACCAGTATCACCCGGATGCGGTGCGGGGTCTCCTGCTGGGTGATAGCATGGAACTGGCCTATGAGCTGCTGACTGATCAGGGTGGCAAAAACTATTTCGTTCTGGATGGCAGCTATGAGCGGTTCTGCTTCTTGACCAACGACCATCATGGAGAGGTGCTGCTGCGCCTCCTCTGTGATGAAGAGTTGGACAATGACCTGCGTGAGCTGCTGCTCCTTGATCTGGAGCCCCGGCAGCTGAGTGAAACAGTGGAGAATGACGCCATGGCGCCGGACGGTGCGCCGGTGCTGTTCGCCTATGACTGTGACCTGCCGCGAATCAGGCGGTTCGATACGGCACTGCGGCTCCAAGACCGCTACGGCATCCTGATCTGCTTCGACCATCAGGCCGAAGTGCTGCGCCGCTACTGCGGCGACAGGGTTGTTGTGCAGACCATTGATTTTGCTGCGTTCGAGAGGAGGTTTTTCCCGTAGAAAAAAAGAAACTGCGAAGTCTGCTATTCGCGCTCCCGCTATTTCTGGCAGGGCTGCTGTTTGGCGGCGGTTATCTATCGCAATTCGTCCGAAACTATCAACAGTGGAAGGACGCGGGCGGAACGCCAGGCGACGGAAGCTCCCCGGCCGCGCCGGTGCTGTCCCTCTCCGCTTGCTGCGAAGCGCTGCTCAGTAAGCGCGGCATTATCGGCGTGGGGCTTTGCCTGTTGCTGCTGGGCCTGCTGATCGTCATGGTGATGCGCATGGGCTATTCCGATGTTGGGGAGTATGACGCGGAGCGCAACCTGACCTACTCCAACAAAGGCACCTACGGAACGGCTGGTTTCATGGAGAAAGCGGAGATGAAGGGCGTCCTTGATCTGGTGTCCGATATCCGCAAACACAGCGGCGTCATACTGGGCAAGCTGGACAATCAGGTGGTGTGTATTCCCGAGAACTCCCGGCTTAACGGCAATATCGCCGTGTTCGGCGCCAGCGGCTCCATGAAAACGCGAGCCTACTGCATCAATCGCATTTTGCAAAGCGCGTCCGAGGCCCACAACGGCCACAAGGAGTCCTTGATCATCACCGACCCGAAATCGGAGCTTTACGAAAAGACCAGCGAATATCTGCGCAGCAAGGGCTACGTGGTAAAGGTGTTCAACCTGATCCAGCCGGAGAACTCTGATTCATGGAACTGCCTGGCGGAGATTGAGGGTGATGAGCTGATGGCGCAGATCTTCTGCGACATTATCATCAGGAATACCGGCAGCGAAAAGGGCGACCATTTCTGGAACGCTGCCGAGATGAACCTGCTGAAAGCGTTGGTACTATATGTGGCGCTGGGCTATCCATCGGAGAGCCGGAATATCGGAGAGGTCTACAAGCTGTTGGTGCTGAACGCGGAGAAAGAACTGGACAACCTTTTTTCCATGCTGCCTGCCAGCCATCCTGCCAGAGCGCCCTATGCGCTGTTCAGCCAATCCTCAGATACGGTGCGCAGCGGCGTTATCATCGGGCTGGGCAGCCGCTTGCAGGTGTTTCAGAATCGGCCCATCTGCCAGATCACCAGCCATGATGAAATTGACATGGAGCTGCCGGGCAAGCAGCCCTGTGCCTATTTCTGCATCACATCCGATCAGGACAGCACCTTTGATTTCCTTACGTCCCTGTTTCTGTCCTTCGCGTTTATCAAGCTGATCCGTTACGCGGATAAAAACTGTGCCGACCGCAGGCTGCCAGTCCCCGTTCATGTGCTGGGCGAAGAGTTGACAGCCTGCGGCGTTATTCCAGACTTGAGCCGGAAGATCAGTGTGATCCGCTCGCGGGGCGTCAGCATGAGCTGCGTGTTTCAGAATCTGGCGGGCTTGCAGAACCGGTATCCCTACAACCAATGGCAGGAGATATTGGGCTGCTGCGACTATCAGCTTGCACTGGGCTGCACCGATGAGCTGACTGCCAAATTCCTCAGTGACCGCACCGGGGAGGTCAGCGTCCATGTCTCCAGCAAGGCCAAGCAGTTGGGGACATGGCGTATCAGCAACTACACGCCGGAGTTCCGCGAAACCAGCGGCGTGGGCAAGCGCAAGCTACTGACTATGGATGAGGTGCTGCGCCTGCCGGTAAACCGCGCGCTGGTCATCGCACGCGGCAACAAGGTGCTGCAGGTAGATAAGTACGACTATACCAATCACTACGAGGCAAAGAAGCTGCGGGACTGCAAGGCCTCTGCCCATATCCCGGAATGGCGTAAAAGCCCTGTGTTTTCGCCCGCACCGAAACAAACAGAGCAGCCTATTAAGTCAAAGAAGGTGCCGAACAGGCGAAGTGAGTTTGTAAAAACCGATAAGGATTCCATCATGTCAACCAAAATGTGAGCTAAGGAGGAAAGTAATATGCCGAGAAAGAAAACAGAAGAACTTGCCGTGATACCGGAAGCACCGGTGCTGCCCATCGTCCCGGAGGAGACGGCGGAACAGCCGGTGACAGAAGAGTGTTTGCCGGAAACCGCAGCCAATCCTGTTGTGGAGGATACTGTACCTACAGAGAGTGTTCTCGCCGAGCCTGCGGAAGTGGTGACTGTGCCGGAGGATCCCCAGCCCTCTGAAAAGCCGAAGCGCACCGTCCGCAAACGAACCGCTGCAAAAAAGACGGTAGAGGTGGAGAAACAGGCTACGCCGCCTACTGAGGATGCTGCCGCCTCTGCTGAACCTGCCCCTGCCGCTGTCCATCAGAGAGATATTTTGACATTGGATGCCCGGGGCGAAGCGGAAACGCAGGCGCAGATGGAGGACATTATCTGGCACGAGATCCACAATGCCTACCGCACCCGGCGCATGCTCTCCGGTATGCTGAGCGGTATTGAAAGAACGGAGGCGGGGAAAACCATTGCCATTGTGGACTACAAAGGATTCCGCATTGTGATCCCCTTGAAGGAGATGGTGCTGGACTTCCCGGCAGATATGTACGGTGCTGACTATAATGAGATGATCCTCCGACACCAGAAGATCCTCAATAAGATGCTGGGCGCAGAGGTGGATCTTATGGTCAAGGGCATCGACGCCAAAAGCCGAACCGTTGTTGCCAGCCGAAAAGACGCCATGCTGAAGAAGCAGCAGATCTACTATTTTGGCAAGGACAGTGACGGACAGTATCGTATCTATGACGGACGCGTGGTAGAAGCCCGTGTGATCGCCGTGGCGGAGCAGGTCGTCCGGGTCGAAGTGTTTGGCGTGGAGACATCAATTCTGGCTCGCGACCTTTCGTGGGACTGGATCGGCGATGCTCATGACCGCTATGCTGTGGGCGACAAGACTCTGGTACGCGTGCTGGAGATTGACCGCACAGAGCCGGAGCACATCAGAATTAAAGCCGACATCAAAAGCGTATCCGGCAACAGCAAGAATGACAATCTCCAGAAATGCCGTATTCAGGGCAAATATGCCGGGAAGGTCACCCATATCCATAAGGGCGTTGTGTATATCCGCCTTAGCAACGGTGCCAATGCCATAGCACATTCCTGCTATGATCGGCGCAGACCCGGACGAAAGGATGATGTCAGCTTTGCCGTTACCCACCTGGATGAGGAACATGGCGTTGCACTGGGGATCATCACCCGAATTATCAAGCAGCATGTCTGATCTGACACGGTATCGGCAGGGTATGGCAATGGATTGGCACTGTTTTGCGATTTCGCCGTAAATCACCATGTGCTATACTTGGTACAGTCAAAATTGTAAAGACCGCCGGGTGGTAACTCGGCGGTCTTTCGCATACAGGAAGAGGGTGTTTTATATGTGGTAGGCAGAGCAGCGTTTCGCGCCCGAGCGGCAAATGCAATCACCGCAAAACCCAAACAACAGTACATAGTGTTGAAAAAGGCGAGGCTCCAGTCGTAAATATCTTCAAAGCACATTAAACAGTGCTGCGATATTTACGTAAAGGAGAGAACGCCCATGAGGAGAAAAAGAATGCGTTTAGTTTCACTTATTTTGAGTGCCGTGTGTCTGTTAGGCTGCGCAGTCCAGCCGGCACCGGTCTCGGATTCGTCTGAGCCCAACACCAAGGTCTCTGCCTATGCAGCAAGTCAGGCCGAGCAGAACGAAGAGGAGCGCACGGTGGCCGAATCTCTGCTGCCGCAAACAGAAGATGGAGGCGATACATCCGAGAGCAGCGTCGCTCCTGAGCGGGCGGGTGCGGAGAATGCGGATAACGCCGCAGAAAAGCAGCCTGCACCCGCTGAAACGGCACCGCCTGCTGCACCGAAAGAGCCGGCAACACCCGCGCCTGTGCCGGAGGATAAACCTGCTCCCGCACCCACACCGGCACCTGCACAGAAACCGGCAGAGAAGCAGGAGGAGGAACCTGCGCCTGCGCCTACGCCCGAACCTGCGCCCACGCCGAAGCCTGCCGCCAGCGGGAACATCTACTCCATCGCGGAGGCTGTCCGGGCGGGCAACGAGTACGCAAGAGCGCAGTACGGCGTGACCATCGACACCAGCATGACCACCGCCGACTCCAGCTACTTCCCCGGCACGGCGGACAGCGTGGCATGGCTGGCGGAGAATGGCGGACAGGCGGCACTGACCGCCGCCGTAAAGGGCAACGTGGATGCCACCTTCGCCTGTCTCGCCGCCATGGACGGCGCGGAAACGGTCAGCGCGTATGCGCGGTTCAACTGCACCGTTCGCTACGATGCGGCATCGGACGAATACATCGTGGTGGTGTTGTACGGATAAACCAACTGAATACCCGACCGAAAGACCGACAGCGTGAGCTGCCGGTCTTTTGCGTTGGGAGAAAGGAACGCTATGAAGAAAACAATTCCTAAGCTGTTGACGCTGGTATGTCTTTTAGTAGCAATCATGGGACTGTCCATCGTGACCGCCCACGCTGTCACGGTCACAGGCACGATCAGCGGCGGTAACGAGTACCGCTACCATGAGGACAAAACGCCCGTACCGCAGTGGGGCGCATTTACCAGTACAAAGCTGAAATACTTTACCAGAGATGATACGGGCGTAACGGTGCCTGCCTATTGCATGGAGCCATCCGTTCGCTCTGCCAGCGGCGATCTGAGCTACTCCTCCACCAGTTGGAGCAGCCTGAGCTGGAATCAGCGGTACGCTGTGACGCTGGCGCTCTCCTACGGCTACGGCGGCAACTATGATTTTTATGGCATCCATCCCGACTGCGCGCAGCTGGCGACACAGGCGGTGATTTGGGAGTTCGTGTGCGGCTACCGCGGTACGACCTATCCGTACACCCTGTATGATACCACCTGCGCCAACCTGTTCCACTACGCTGGTGACGGCGTGCAGGAGGCGTATGACATCCTTATTGACCGCATTATGGGTCATGGCGTGATCCCCAGCTTTGCTGTGAAGTACCGCAATCAGCTTTTGGACGCCAATGCCATTACGCTGACATGGGACGGCAGTCAGTATGTGGGTACAGCCACCGATACCAATGGTGTGCTGTCGCAGTACTACTTCCGGACCAATATCAGCGGCGTAACCGTCAGCCAGCGGCGTAATGTACTGACCGTGACGGCCACAAAGGACGCAGCGGCGCAGCTGAACGGCTATATCAGCAGCGACTACGGCTACGCACTGGATGTGGAGGGTACGGAGGCTGTGCTGCTGGAGCCCAGCAATGGCAGCAATTATCAGGCTTGCGCCGCGTTGACCTCACTTCCCGACCCCGTGTGGGCGTACATTCATTTTAAGGTCAAAATTGTGGAGGAGAAAGGCAGCCTGACCATCAATAAGGTGGACGCGGAAACCGGCAAGGCACTGGCAGGCGTGACCTATCGGCTATTTGATGCCAATGGTAAAAAGGTGGCTGACATGACCACCGGTGCAGACGGTAAGGCAGTGTTCAAGGATCTTCCACAGGGCAAGTACAGCTATCAGGAGATCAGCGCGCCCTCTGGCTATGTGGTGGACAACACCAAGTATCAGATCGCCATTACGACCACGGCACTGAACATTACTCAAAAGAGAACCAACACACCTGCCAAGGCCAGCATCGAGATCGTCAAGGTGGACGCTGATCACAAGACACCGCTGCAAGGCGTGGGCTTCCGACTGTATGATGCTTCTGGTAAACAGGTCGCGGAGGGCTACACAGATGCCAACGGAAAGCTGACATTCTCCGGTCTGCGACTGGGCAGCTATACCTATAAGGAGTTCAAAGCACCGGACGGATATGTTTTGGATACCACGGTGTACTCCGCTGTGCTGAACCAAAACGGGCAGGTGCTGAAGGTCACTCGCGAGAATATGCCGGTCAAAGGTAGCATCGAGATCCTGAAGGTAGACGCCGATACCAAGCAGCCGCTGGCCGGTGTGGTGTATCGACTTTTCGACGCCAATGGCAGCAAGATCGCGGATGGTACGACCGATGCCACCGGCAAGGTGACGTTCTCCGGCCTGCGACTTGGCAAATACGTCTATCAGGAGATCGACACCGTGGACGGCTATGTGCTGGACGAGACCAAATACGATTTCAGCCTGACCACAGCAAACCTCAATATCAAGGTCACCCGCGAGAACGCACCCGCCAAGGGCAGCATCACCGTCCGCAAGGTGGATGCGACAGGCGCACCTCTTGCCGGTGCGGAGCTGTTGCTGGAGACTTCCACGGACGGCAAGACTTGGGCGGAGGTGGGCAGAGTGACCACTGACAATACCGGAGTCGCTAAGTGGAGCGACCTAAAGGTTGGCGCGCAGTATCGTATTACCGAAACCAAAGCTCCCGCAGGGTATACGCTGCTGACAGAGCCGCTGTTCACAGGAACGTTGGACAGCAATAACCGAGACATTACCATCACTGCCTGCAACAATGCGGGATTTGCCCTGCCGTTCACGGGCGGCACGGGATTTACAACCTATTTCCTGTTTGCAGCACTCGCAGCATTTGCGGGTGTTTATTTTTGCAAAAAAATCGAAATGAAGGAGAACACCAAATGAAAAAGATCCACCGCGTATTGGCCATGCTCATGGCCGCTATTATGGCTCTGGGCCTCATCACCACAGCGTTCGCAGAGCCGACCATCGACACCAGCAAGAAAGCATCCCTTTCCATCTACAAATACGACATCACCAAGGCCAGCGCAGAGGGTGCGTGGGATACCGAGTCCTACATTTCCACCGGCCTGCATGATAACGCCGTCGTGGATAAGCTAAGCAAATACGCCATTCAGGGCGTGGAATTCACTTATATCCGCGTTGCTGATGTCACCATGAACAATGAAGTGGTGGACGGTCAACGTCAGGTGGGCGTACTGTATGGCTTCGACAGCTCCGACCGCAGCAACGCCGTGCTGTCTGCCATCGGCCTGACCGGCGCAGACGCTCACAAGACTGAGGATGACGTCAACTACTTCACCAGCGATGTGCTCAACAACAAGCTGTCCACCGCGCTGACTGCCAATGCCACCACCGTGAAAAATGCGCTGGAGGCCGCTGTCAAGAACGGCGGTGTTGCCATGACCGAAACGGATGCCACCGGACACACCTCCGCTTCCAATATGGAGCAGGGGCTTTATCTGGTGGTGGAGACTCGCGTCCCTGAAAACGTGACCTCCACCTGCAATCCCTTCTTCGTGTCCCTGCCCATGACCACCATGGACGGCACAGCATGGAACTACGATGTCACCGTTTACCCCAAGAACCAGACCGGCAATCCTACGCTGGATAAGACCGTGCGTGAAGCAAAGAACTCCACCGGCAAGAATACCGGCAGCCTGACCGACACTACCGATGGTTACGCCCACACCACCACCGCATCCGTGGGTGATGTTGTGGACTATCAGATCATCAGCACCCTTCCCACCATTACCTCCAAGGCTTCCAGCCTGAGCGAGTACACATACGTCGACACCATGTCCAAGGGCATCCGCTACAACAAGCAGGACGTGGTCATCGAGTTCTTTAAGGACGCTGGCTGTACTGACAAGATCACCACATGGGATGAAAGCTCCGGCAAATTCGCCGTGGCTTACGATGACGCGGCCAACACTATGGCCATCCGCATGACCGATACAGGTCTGAGCGAAATCAACGAGGCGGCCACCGTGTATACCGACAGCGTCAAGCGTGGCTACAGCGACTGCACCATGCGTATCTCCTACGCCGCCACCCTGACCGCCGACGCCAAGATGGGCGATACCGACAATCCCAACGAGGTCGTGCTGACATGGAAGCGCACCAACACGACCTACTTTGATACCCTCAAGGATTGCTGCCATGTCTACACCTACGGCATTGACGTCCTCAAGCAGTTCTCTGATAGCGGCGGCAACCTGCGGAATGTGAAGTTCCGTTTGCACAACGACACCGATGATGTATTCGTGATTGCCGAGCAGAAGGATGGCGTGTACTACGCCAAGGGCTTTGCTGCCAAGAAGTCTGATGCTACTACTTTCGTCCCCAATAGCAGCGGTCACATCGTGGTCAAGGGTCTGGAGGACGACACCTATTCTCTGACCGAAACTGCCACCGACAAGAGCTATGTGCTGCTGAAGGACGCGGTCAAGATCGTTATCAAGACCGCTGAGAGCGGTCAGTGCGAGAAGTGCGGCACCAAGCTGCTGACCGCCTCTGCCACCGTCAACGGCAAGGATGCCACCATGACGGACGGCAACGCCATTGTGCCGCTGACTGTGGTCAACAACCCCGGTTTCGATCTGCCAAAGACGGGCGGCTACGGCACGTGGATGTTCACTGTCGGCGGCGTGGCTCTGCTGGGCGCGGCGGCTTTCATCGTTGTCAAGTCCCGCAAGCATAAGAGTGAGCAGTGAAGCGCTGGCTATTGGCGGCAGCTTGCGGTGTTGCGGCACTGGGCCTGATGCTTTATCCACTGGTGGGAGAGCTTCTGAGCGAAAGGTATCATTCGGACATAGAAACCGTCTACACCGCAACCATCGAAGATACCGACAAAACTGAGCTGACCGCCCAGCGTGAAGCCGCGCAGCAGTACAACGCCATGCTGTCCGGCGCAGTGGCCATTACAGAGGGAGGGGCATCCGCCCCTCCCTTGGCCTATGCCCAGCAGCTCACGGTGGGCG
>ERZ773178.2938-NODE-2938-length-15027-cov-7.750735_pt1 | contig 15027 bp, 7 predicted proteins | sample MGYA00580533_ERZ773178 | MGnify/ENA primary metagenome ERZ773178 (study PRJEB29015, sample SAMEA2737859) | human gut metagenome | biome: human gut; feature: human-associated habitat; material: faeces | place: China | collected 2012 ...
TGCAGACGGTGGAGGGGCTGAAGGACATGGACAGCGGCCTTGTGAAGATCGCCACCTTCTCCAGCGTATCTGCCCAGTGGCTGCCACGCATCCTCAAGAGCTTCGGCAAGGTGTACCCCAACATCGAGTTTGAGGTAGTCACCGGCGACTTCTACGACCAGATCGAGGGCTGGATCGTCAACGGCACGGTGGACTGCGGCTTTCTGCGTCTGCCGTCGGTGAAGCGCTTGCAGACCTACGCTCTGCATCGGGACGAATTGCAGGTCATCGTCCCCTGCGACCACCCCTACGCCGACCGTGACCCGTTCCCCGTGTCCGCGCTGGCGGAGGAGCCGCTCATCCAGCTGGAGGAGGGCGACGACTACGAGATCATGGCGGCCTTTGACGAGATGGGCATCCGCCCCAACGTGAAGTACATCGCACGGGAGGACAGAACTATCTTGGCTATGGTGTCGGAGGGGTTGGGCATCAGCCTGCTGCCGGAGCTGATGGTGCGCCACAGCCCCACGCCCATCAAGGTCTGCCATGCGCCCCTGCATTTCTACCGTACCATCGGCATCGGCGTCAAGGACAAGAAGGCACTTTCCAACTCCACCCGTCTGTTCGTGGACTATGTGCGGACGTGGGTGGCGGAAAACGGGAATACATAAACGTTCAACTTTCGCTAAAAAAGCATGAGAACACGTCATGTAATACAGACAAGAATGCAGTTCCCATACGGCTTTGCGGGAACGAACAAACGACGCCGCAAAAATGTATCCTTCCGCGAAACAAATACCCTCTTGCAAAACGACGGGGTGTTCATCATAATAGCACCCGTAGCCCCCGAAAAGTGAATAGGCTTACCGGTCTGAAACGCTGCGGCGTTTCGGTGAAAGTTGGAATGTGGGTCAAAGTCCCCGCGAACAGGTCACTGTGAGGCTCCTCTGAGGCAGGAGATAAGTCAGGTCGCGCCGGTAAGCGTCACAATGCACACGCCTGAAACCGAGCTGCATGAACGGGGGCTTCGCGCCCGTTTACACGAGAGAAGCGTCGGCATTTGCCGGCGCTTTTTGCATGAAGTCAGGGCACCTATGGGGGACGGAAAGGTGCTTGAAAAAATGGGAGAACGCAGGAAATACGTCCGCAGGGACGCCACGGTGGAACGGCTATCCGCTATCTTTTTAGAGGATATGGTTGGGAGCGTAAAGCCCTCCACGCTGGCGTGCTACCGCCGCAACATCCAATGCCACATCCTGCCGGCGCTGGGCGAGTGCGTGGCAGCGGAACTGACGGCGGCGGAGGTCAACGACTTCATCCAGCAGTTACAGGAGGACTATTCGCCCAAGCTGGTGCGAGAAATCGGTGGCCTTCTGCTGCGGATCGTAGGTATGGCCGGTGTGGGCTACGGCGAGGATGTGACGCTGCCGAAGGTGCGGCAGAAGGCCGTGGAGGTGTTCACCGAGCCGGAACTGAAGCAGATGGGGCAGGTCATTCTGCACCGTCCGGACAGGACGGGACTTGGCGTGCTGCTGACAGCCTACACCGGATTGCGGCTGGGAGAGCTGTGCGGCCTGCAATGGCAGGACGTGGACGTCGGCGCGGGACTGCTGCACATCCAGCGGACGGTGGAGCGCATCGCGCAGATAGGCGGCGGGACGTGCCTGACGGTGCAGCCACCGAAAACGGAAAATTCCGAACGCTGGATACCCATTCCGAAAGAGATGCTGCGGATGCTGAAGCCAGAGGCAAAGCAGCCGGACAGCTACCTGCTGACCGGCGGGGAGATCGTACCCGACCCGCGGGCGATGCAATACCGCTATAAGGTGTTGTTGGAGCGCTGCGGCGTGCGGTATCGGAATTTCCATTGTCTGCGGCACAGCTACGCCACGCGGTGTGTGGAGCGAGGGGTGGACGTGAAAAGCGTCAGTGAGCTGCTGGGTCACGCCGATGTCCGCACCACGCTTCGGCTGTACGTCCACTCGTCTATGGACTACAAGCGCAGGGCCGTGGAGGGGATAGGATTTCTCAAGGGAATAACGTAAAAAAGGACGCCGAAAGGCGTCCTTTATCCAAAAAATGGCACAAAAATTTTCGCAAAGTAACATACTTTGCGAAAACTTTCCAATTTCAACCGAATAACAGTATATACTAGTCGTTTTTCCGTGTCAACAATGAGTTCAAATTTTCGACTTTTTCTGGTATAAATCTGGAATGCCTTGCAGCACAAGGCGTCCCGCGCGTTTTCGCAAAGTATGTTACTTTGCGAAAGAAATCGAGGCCAAAAACTGAATAAAAGGTCTTGCGAAGTCGTGTGGCTGTCGCTGTAAAGGCGGTATATCATTACCGTCAGGCGGCAGTTTTGAAGGAACGGGGTGATACCCCCTGCGGACGGCGCTGTTGACGTAAGGAATGGACCAAAGCGGCAGAAATGCCGTGTGGCGAATAGCAGCCATTGGAGCAAACGCTCTGAGAAGGTAGGTTCAGGTACGAGAAGGGCAAAAGCCCTTCGTGACGTTAGGGCAGAAGAATTGCACGATGGAGGATCAGTGTTGGACAGCGGGCGATCTCTCCCTGACGGCATAGGCGGGAGTGCGCGCTGGCGAGATTCGTCAGCGCATTTTCATTTCTGCCGGATCACTGCTGGTTTTCTTTGGAAAACCGGCGTTTTTTTGTAAGGGAGGATCACGTCTATGTCCAACAGGAATCCCCGCGAGAGATTTGACTACAAGAGTTGGTTTGAGCGTAATGTGGCCAAGCGTACCGTGGCGGCGCTGGAAGCGCGGGACGCGGAGTTTGCCGAAAAGCACGCGGATACGCCGCTGGCGCATTTGGCGCAATACGTCGGCAATCGTGCTGAACTGCTGCGGCACACGCCCAGTCCCTGCGAGATAGACGGCGGCACGTTTATCGAGGAGCGCTTCGGCGGTTGGGCCGCAGTATTGGAGATGGCACGTCTGCGGCCACCGGCGAAAGAGCCCAAGTTGAAAGACACCGCACGCTACAAGCGGGAAAAAGCCGTGCAGGAGCCGCTGTTCTACGAGGAATCCGAGCGCAAGAAGAAGGCGAAACGCGCCAAGGCCGCAGCCAGTCATGCGGCGCAGCAATCACGGCTGAAAGAGAAAAAGCGACTGGAGCAGGAAAAGAAAGAGGCTCGCGATGCCGCTGCCCGTCAGCGCGAAGTCGAGAAAGCGGCAGAAGCCGCCGAGCAGGAGGTGTCCTGCTGAGTTACCCTTGTCAAGCCGAGACAGTCTGAACGGAGACTGTCAGCTTTCCATAAGGGTGGGAGGGGAAAAGCCGCCCCTCCCACCTCCTCTCTTTGTTGAACGGCAAGACCAAAACCACATACAAAAGCAAATATGTTACCTGTCCCTGCGGGGCAGGTAACGGGGAAAATACGCCCCATCTGCGGGGCGAGAAACAGGAATAGGAGCAAACACACATGATTTCTTTGAGTGAAATACTGCATACCATCGCCCAGGCGCTGATGATCCCCTGCCTCATCATCCTGCTGGTCCTCATGGCCGGCGCGGTTTGGCAGATCGGCGACATCGTGGTGGAATACATCGCGGAGCGCCGCAAGCATAAGTGTAACGTCCCCCAGCTGCTGCGTGACGTACACGCGGCGGGTGCGGACGGCCTTGCGGAGCTGATTGAAAACAGCGGCCTGCTGCGGCGGCAGAAGAAGGCCCTGCTGGAGCTGGCGGAGAGCCGGGGACTGCCCAAGGACACCCTGACGGCGCTGGCGGAGCGCCTGCTGGCCACGGAGGAGGCGCGGAACGCCCGCACCACCTCCATCACGGACATGATCGCCAAGCTGGGCCCCATGTTCGGCCTGCTGGGCACGCTGATACCCCTGGGCCCCGGCATCGTGGCGCTGGGACAGGGCGACACGGTGATGCTGTCGGAGTCCATGAATGTGGCGTTCGACACCACCATCGCGGGCGTTATCAGCGCGGCGGTGGCCAGCGTCATCTCCCACATCCGCAAGCGGTGGTACAACGACGACATGGTGTCGCTGGAAACGCTGATGGAGGCAGTTTTGGAGGAGGTCACGAGCGATGTTGAAGGGTAAGTTTTCCTCCCGCCGCCGGGTGACGGAGGAGGTGGACGCCATGTCCGGGCTGGCGAACCTGTCGGACGTGATGCTGGTGTTCGCCTGCGGGCTGATGGCGGCGGTCATACTGAACTGGAACGTGGATCTGAGCAAGACGCGGGTGGAGATCCTCCAGCGGGAGCAGATGCAGGAGCTGGACAACGCGGAAGAGATGGAGCAGGACATCCAGTCCTCCAGCAGCTTCGAGCAGAAGGGCACGGTGTACGAGGACCCGGAGACCGGGAAGCTGTATGTGGTGATGCCGAAGGGCAGTAACTAAATAGTTTTTACATAGATACGTTCAACAGAGAGAGGAGCAAATCACATGAAGAAACGGACAAGCAATCTGTCCCGGCGCGTGGTGAGCCTGCTGATGAGCATGGTGCTCACGCTGACGCTGGTGACTCCCGCGGCCTTTGCCACGGAGGTGGTGGGCGGCAGCGGTACGGCCATCATCGAGGGCAACGCGAACCCGGCTGATGTCAACACCAATGAGGATGCCGAGGGCGGCGACAGCGAGGACGTGAATACTCCCGCTGACGGCAAGGACAGCGAGGACAAGAACACCGAGGACGGCAAGGACGAACAGCCCACCGAGCCCGGAGATGAGGATAAGAACCCCGGCGAGGGTGAGGGCGACGACGCCAACAAGCCCGATGAGGATAAGAAGGACGAGGCCCCCGATGGGGAGAACAAGGACGAGGAGAACAAGGACGAGCAGCCCACCGAGGACGAGAATAACGGCGATGACGAGATCGCTCTGCTGAACGCCGAGAACGCCGCGGACGTGTGGGATGGCACGACCGACACCAGATGGCATAATTACAAGCAAACTACATTTGAGATCAACACCGCAGAGCAGTTGGCGGGACTGGCGGAAATGGTGAGTGCTTTCGAGGTTTTTGACGAAACAATCGTCATCAAGCTGACGGCGGATATTGATCTGGGCAATAGAGAGTGGACACCCATTGGAGGAGATAGCGACTGGTCTTTCGGCGGCACGTTTGATGGGCAGGGGCATACCATCCGCGGGCTATGCATAAACGCAACAACGGATAATCAAGGACTTTTCGGATACATAGACAAAAGTGCAATCGTACAGAACCTTATCGTCACCGGCAGCGTGACAACAAGTAAAGGATTCACGGGCGGTATTGTGGGGAGGAGCCCCCGAAATAAAGGTACTGTCCGCAACTGTGGATTCTACGGCACGGTAACAGCAACAGGAACAAGCGGTGGTGTGGTCGGCGGCGGAAATGCACTGAACTGCTGGTACTACCGCACAGATGAAGCGGCATCTAATCTTGGCGTGTGCGGCGGCACTGCTACCAACTGCGTTATGATTTCGTCTGCTGACCCCATGACGGCAGCCAAGCTCGAGACGCTGAAAACTGCCGCCCCCGTTACGGGAAAGGTGTGGTCGTGGACAGAGGGCGCGGAGTACCCGATGCTGATCGATCCCCCCAAGACCATTACCATGCAGCCGGTTTTCCCGGACTGCACGGCGGTAGTCAGTGCGGGCGAGACCACACTCAATGTGGAGAACGACTATACTTATGAAGTGACGAGCGATACCGTGACCATAACGGTCAGCGGTAACAGCGACACGCTCTACTATGCCGCCAGCGAGAGCGAAAAAGACTACAAGCCGGAGGGCGGCAACCTAACGAAGATCGACGGCACGACAATAATCAACAAAACAGACCTTCCCAAGACCTATTATTACGGTACGGAGGAAGATTTCCGGCTACTTGCCGCGTGGAACAGCGCGCTTGGACGTAGCGGAAATACTGCGACGGTCACCACGGCTGACCGGCTGAAGGCGCTGGCCCGCATGGTCAACAGCGGCAAGGACAGTATGACCGGCAAGACCATCACGCTGGGCGGGGATATTACATTGGACGGCAGCGTTTGGACGCCTATCGGCACGGAGAAGAATCCCTTTAAGGGGACGTTCACGGGGTATAGCCGAAGCGGCGGCTACGCAGCCATCTCCGGCCTCTCCGGCGACCTGTTCGGCGTGGTGGACAATAGCAAGACCAAGATCCAGTATGTGACCATCAGCGGCGGCAAAGGACGGCTGGTGACTACGCTGATCTCCGGTACGGTGGAGAATTGTATGTCCACCGCAGAGGTGACCGGCGCAGGCGGCGGACTGGTGGGGACCAGCACCGGCACGGTAAAGAACAGCTATTACTACAACGAGAACTGTAAAAATATCGTGGCCGTAAGCGGCGATGGCACCATCACCAACTGCTACTATCTGGCGGACACCTCCACGTGGGGACAGACGGGAGACACCGGCGCGCGGACGGAGGCGGAATTCAAGGCCGGCCGCGTGACGTGGGAGCTGAACGGCAAAGACGCGGTATATCGTTATAACGTAACGACCTATTGGAGCATGGGAGAGAACGATCTCCCCTGTCTCGAGACATACAACGCCGTATATGAGCTGACACTGACAGTCAACGGAACGCTGCCGGAAGGCGCATCTCTGCAGTTAGGCGATGCTTCCATAAAGGTGCTGACTGATGGAAACACGCAGTATGTCTATAGAGCCAACAGTTATGGAGCACCCATGGTGCCGGTGTCTGCGGAGGTGCCTGATGGCTATCAGGTCATGTACTCGCCGAATGCGCCGACAAACGGCAAATTTAAAATCGACGGATTTACAAAAGCGAACAATTACTACACCGTCGAATTCGTCAAGGGCGATATTTCGTGGTATGAGGCCAACAAGGACAGCAAAAGCTACGCTTTCAAGACGGCAGACGAGCTGGTGGGATTTTCCCTGCTGGTCAACGGTTCGACTGGCACGAGGGAAAATTTTGAAGGTTGGACGCTGACGCTGGCGGATAACATCAACTTGGATGGTATCGCATGGACGCCCATCGGGCAGAGCAACGCTTTCTCCGGCACATTCGACGGAAAAGGCCATACCATTGAGGATATGTCGGCGAACGTGACGAGCGGCTATGCAGGTTTGTTCGGCAATGTACGCGGCACGGTGAAGAACGTGCAGGTCACGGGCAGCGTGACGGCCTCTGGAAATGTCAGGGCCGTGGGCGGTATCGTGGGCTACAGCGCTGGCGGTACGGTGCAGAACTGCCTGAGCAAGGTGAATATTTTGGCGCCGCAAGTGAATTGCCCTGTGGGCGGCGTTGTCGGCGAGAGCAGCAATAAACCCAACGATAACACTGCCTCAAGTACGGTGAACCTCTGCTGGAACGAGGGGACTGTCACCGGCGGCAGCGGCAGTACAGGCGGCATCGTCGGCACCAACAGCAACGGCAAGGTGACCAACTGCGCCAACTTCGGCGCGGTCAAAGGCAGCAGCACGGCCGGCGGCATTGTGGGCATCGGCACCACGGCCAACAGCTACAACTTGGGCGACGTGACCGGTGCGGAAAGTGGTACCTACGGCATCAGCAGCCGAGCTGCCACCAACAGCTACTATCTCTGCAAGCTGAACGGTGCAGTTGAGCAGAAATACATCAAGGATAGTAGCAGTGAAGCGCAGAATATCACCGCTACCACCGAGGACAACAAGACCGTGTACAAGGTGGATGGCACCGAGCTGGTGGAGTTGCTGAACAAGAACAGAAGCACTTACACCGAGTGGATCAACAAGCAGGCCGCGCCCTATAACCCCGTGCATATCACGCGCTGGGACGGCAGCTTCGAACCCGGCGTGGAGGGAGTGATCACCCTTGTCTATGACCCCAACGGCGGCGAAGGAGCGGCTGTAACGGAGCAGCAGCGGGTCGAAGGCGATACCGGAAGCTTCACCATTAAGTCCGATACGGAGTTGGGCTTCAAGCACGAGAACGGCACATTCCTCGGCTGGAGCACGAACCCCTATGCGAAAACGGCGGATAACAGCTATGATGCCGGTATAACGGTTTCGGTGGAGAAGAACAAGAGCCTGACGCTCTATGCCGTGTGGTCGCCGATATGGGCGGGCAGCGGCACGGAAGCTGCTCCCTATGAGATCCCCGATGTCGGTAAGCTGACTGCCCTGCAAAAGCAGGTCAATGAAAACGGCTTCAGCTACACCGGCAAGTGGTTCAGGCTGACCAATAACATCGATCTGAACGACGAGCTGTGGACGCCCATCGGCGTCGATGCCCTCCATTCCTTCGGCGGCAGTCTGGACGGCGGCGGCAAGACCATCAGCGGGCTGAAGGTGGAAACAAACGGGGCATGTGCAGGACTTTTCGGCAGCGTGCGAGGTGCTTACGGTGTGCCTGTGACGATGCGGGATCTGACGCTGAAAAACGGCAGCGTGAAGTTTACGAGCAGCGGGACGTCATACAGCGGTGGCCTTGTGGCGGTTGTAGAGGGCAGCATCGCGCTGGAGCTGCGTAATGTCGTTGCTGAAAACCTGACGATCAGCGGCGACATATCTGGCTCGGGCGGCCTTCTAGGCAACGGCCCCGCCGTAATGACAGATTGCCACAACAGGGGCGGCTCCGTGACCGGCAGATATGCAGGCGGACTGGCCGGCAAGGGACATACCACCCTTCTGAATCACGTTTTCACGGGCTGCACCAACAGCGCTGCAGTATCCGGTGAGAAATCCGCAGGCGGAATGACTGGGAATGAAACATATAACGACGGCTCCTACACGAGCTGCGCCAACAGTGGAAGCATATCTGCGACACAGGGGTACGCCTCCGGCATTGCGGCGGGCGGAAGCTATGAGCGGTGCAGCAACAGCGGCGCTGTGACCGGTAAGCAGGCTGCGGGTATCGCTTCCGGCGGCATCAAAGCGACATTCTGCAGCAATACAGGCGCGATTACCGGCACGGACTATGCGGCGGGTATCCTTACCAACGGCGGCTACGGCGGCGTGACGGAATTCTGCTGGAACACCGGAAAGGTCGAGGCGAGCACGCCCGTCAAGGCCTTCGGCATCCTCTACGGCTGGGGTGCGCATAATCAGGTCAGAAATTCCTTCAGCCATGTCCCGGGCGCCAATATCGGCCTTGCGCCCACCGAGCTGAAAGAGGAAAATGTGTCCGACAGCTACTATCTGGCGGACAAGAAGGACTCCGTTTCCAGCGTCGGCGAGTGGGCCAGCGCAGACGACTTTGCCAGCGGCAAGGTGGCGTGGGGCGTGGACGGCGGCGTCAATGCCCACAAGAACTACTGGACGCAGGGCGGCAGCGGCTATCCCATCCCCATCGGCGAGGGGACGTCCACCAGCTACTACCGCGCGCAGGTCACCTGCGGTACCGGCGGCACGGCGACCATCAAGCGCGGCGACGGCCGCACCGGCGACGCGGACAATGCGGTCTATGGACCCAGCGGCACCAAGGTGACCGTCACCGCCACGCCCAAGGACAGCAGCTTTGCGCTCAAGAGCCTGACGCTGGATCTGATGAGCACCGGCACGACCTCTGACCTCGCCAATCCCGGCAGCTTTGCGCTGGGCGCGGCCAACGCAAAGGTCGTGGCGACCTTCGCCAGCGCTGGCAGCGGCGGAGGCAGCGGCAGCGGATCCGGCAGCGGCAGCGGCGCAGGCACAGGCGATGAGAACGACGAGGGTCTGCAGGACGGCATGAACATGGACGTGGAGTACAACGTCAAGGGGCTGGTGCTGTCCGCCTATACCGAGTGGGGCAGCAACGGCGGCGGCAAGACCTTCTCCAAGTGGCTGAAGGACTCTCCCAACGTGCTGCGCGCCCTGATCTCCAACAGTCTGGACAACATGGCCGCGGCTGCTGCGGCGAAAAAGACCGATGAGGCCTCCGCCTTGGCGCAGGCGCTGCTGGCCAGCCTGAATGAGCACAGCGGCGTGGCCGGCAAGGACGGCGACGCCATCAGCAAGGCGCTCCAGAGGTTCATGACCTCCGGCACGGAGGCCACGTTCAGCACATGGCTGACCACCGGCAGCGGCATGGCCAGCGGTACGGTGGAGAGCATCTTCACCCAGTATACCGACAGCCTGCTGGCGCTGGCAGATCGCCTGTATGCCAAGTGGGAGTCCAGCGGCACCTCCATGACCTTCCCCGTGTGGCTGGATGCCCAGCAGGTGAGCATGGAAAATCTGTCCGAAACGGCGGAGGAGCCTGATACCGATACCACCAACGAGTCCCAGACCACGGAGGCGCCGGAGGATGTGCCGGACGGACAGGATACCGAGGGCGGTGCCAGCGGCAACTCCGTGTGGGAGGTCATCGGCACGGTGGTGCGTGAGAATCCCATCCTCGTCTGGAGCATCGTGGCCGTCATCGCGGCGCTGATCATCGTGGGCGCGGTACGCCGCTACCACAAGGTCAAGCGTGACGAGCATGACGAGAAATAAGTGATATAGACGGCTCTTAGGAGTCAGTCTGCCGATTCGCGTGGGCGGAATTTCCGTCCACGCGAATACGGCTATATAAACGGAAATGGGAGGGATGCCTCTGTGAGAAGAAAAGTGCGGAATTGGGCGGCGTTTCTGCTGGCGCTGGCGCTGGTATTTGGCATGATACCCGCAGCTTACGCGGCGGGATACAGCATCACCGTCAACGCCCCAACAGGGAATAATCTGCCCTATTGGGTGTTTGAGAAAGTGGGCGTAGACAGCGCAGATGTGCTGAACCTGACGGCCAACGAAGGGCATACCCTGCCCACAAATAAGGTCGCCCGTGTGTCGCTGGCTGTGGGCAAAAACAAAGAGGATGAAGCTGCCTGCGGTATCTCCATCAATGGGATGTACTATGTGCAGTCGGTCACGCTGGAGCATCCCGACTTCTTCACCGGTACGGTGGAGATCCAGATCGGCAGGGATGCCCAATGGAGCGAGGAGACGTGGGGCAATATCACGCCGGTGGAGGGCTCCAACATCCTCGGCCGCGTGCAGTTCAAGAACGGTACGTTCACCGGCGATGTGAGTATCACCGTCAGTCCCATGACGGCAGAGCAGGCGGAGGCGGCGCAAAAGCAGAACCAGCGACAGGTCGTACCGCAGGGCAAGTACACGGTGGCCCAGATCTCCGAGGCCATTCAGGGCATTATGACGCAGAAGCGCGCTGCGCTGGGACTGCCTGAAACTGATAATCTCCTTTCCGGGGACGAGCTGACCTACGCAGGTAGCTCCGCCACGGACTGGCTGCCCATCGGTCTGAGCCGCTGCGGTGTAGAGGATGACTACGACGCCTACCTCGCGGCCTTGCAATCATACGTCGAGCAGAAGTACCGTGAGCCGGACAAGCTGGACCGGGTGAAGGCCACCGAGTGGCATCGTATCTCCCTTGCTGTGCTGGCCTGCGGCGGCGATCCTACCCACTTCGGCAAGGATGAAAGCGGGAACGACATCAACCTCATCGCGGACGGTGTGTACGACCGCGGCAAGACCGTGGACATCGGGGCACAGGGCCTGAACGGCTGGCTGTGGGGGCTTATCACACTGGACAGCATGAAGTACAACATCCCCGCAGGCTCGTCCTACACCCGCACGGAGATGATCAAGAGGATACTGTCCTTCCAGCTCCCGGACGACGGATTCAGCCTGCGCTTCGCACAGGGCAGCACCGCAGATCCGGACATCACGGCCATGGCGATACAGGCCCTTGCGCCGTACTACCGAAATTCGACCTTCAACGTGAAAGACCCAGTGGACAAGGCGCTGGGCTGCCTGTCCGAATTGCAGCTGGACACCGGCGACTTCCGCAGCTGGGGCACGCGGAACTCCGAGTCCGTGTCGCAGATCATCGTGTCGCTGTGCTCCATCGGCGTTGATCCGCAGAACGACACCCGGTTCATCAAGAACGGCATCAACCTGCTGGACGCGCTGTTTTACTACCAGCAGGAGGACGGCGGCTTTGCCCACTCCTACGAGTCCGATCCCGGCAACCCCTCCGCCATTCCCGGCGAGAGCAACAGCATAGCCACCGACCAGGCCCTGCTGGCGCTGGTGGCCGTGTGGCGGCAGGCACAGGGTATGAGCATCCTGTACGACTTCCGCCCCGGCAGCGTGTCCGCCAAGATACTGACGCCGGAGGAGAGCGAGGTGTCCTTTGCGGGGAGCTATGAGTTCACCGAAGCAGACCAACAGCAGGCGGACGCCCTGCCCCAAAAGCTGACCACGGAGAACGATGCCGAGGTGACAGCCCTGCTGAATAAGCTGAAAATGAGCCGTGACTTCGACGGCTACGACACCTACATGACCAAGCTGACGCAGGCCAAGAGCGACATAGACGCGCTGTACGCGGAGATAGAGAGCCTCAACGCGGACATCCAGGAGCAGATCATCTCCATGACCGAGCCGGGACTGAGCGAGAAGCCCACCGTGGACAGACTGGTGAAGCGGTACAAGGCGCTGCCCGACCATGACAAAGCATTGGTGGAAAACTGGGATGCCGTGCTGGCGGTGAAGGCACAGACGGACGCGGCGCAGCGAAACCTGTTCCTTATTATCGGCGGTGTGGTGGTCGTCATGGTGGCCGTGACGGTGGTCGTTCGCCGCAGGAGGGAGAGCAAATGAGAAAGCATATCACAAGATTACTCACCACACTGCTGGCGCTGGTGATGCTTTTGCCCATCGTAGCACAAGCTGCCCCCACAGACGGCTGGACGGACGAGGCGGAGCAGGCGTATCAGACAGTGACGGAGCTGATCGTCCAGCGCGTCAGCGAAAGCAAGGACTACCTCGCCGCGGCCACGCAGGAGGAGAACGCCAAGGCGGTCTATGCCCTGTGGACCTCCGGCGCAGCTGTCCCCAGCGGCTTTTATGACGAATACTTGCAAGCATTGGCCGACTGGCTGGACCTTGCCGTCAAGCGGGGCAAGACAGCCTATATCCCCGGCGCGATCCGCACGGTGGCGGCTATGAGGCTGGACGTGACTGACTTCGCCGGTCACGACCTCATGGACGCCCTGCGGAAGCCGGAGTTAGTGGAGGCGGACGAGGACAGGTTGGATATGCTGCTGGACCTGGACGCCGCAGGTGATGCGGGTAAGACGGACGAGTTCAGCGCGCTGCGGGAGCAGCTTCTGACCGAGGCGCTGGCCCGTCAGCAGAGCAGCGGCGAGTTTCGCTATACCTCCCCATGGCCTGCCGAGCTGAAGCAAAAGGGCGTGGCTGCCGAGCCGGACCGGTTCGACTACATCCTGCTGACGGCAAAGTCCGCGCAGGCGCTGGCGCCTTACCAGAGCCGTCCGGAGGTCAGGGCCGCCATAGAAAAGGCGGTAAGCTATCTCTCGATGCAGCAGCTGGACAGCGGTGGCTTTCTCAGGTACGGCGAGGAGGACGTGGAGGAGGATGCCGCCGTGTTGGAAATGCTGGCGGCGCTGGATATCTCCCCTGACGACGGGCGATTTGTAAAGAACGGCCACACCGTGCTGGACGGCATGATGGACTGGTATCAGGAGAGCTATTTTGACGGTGCCCCCGCGCCGGGACAGGGGTTCTACCGACATGATATTCTTTGGGGGTACCGCGGATCAGGGGATGCTTGGTACGCCTCCAGCTCATCGTTGATGTCCGATCCGGATGCCCCGGATGACCGCGGCAAGGCTGTGGAACGGCGAACCTACATAAACGAAGCGGGACTTATAGGGCTTTGTAGTGTCAGACCGGCAGTGGCTGTGGCGGGAACACCGTCCGCAAGCACGCCGGAAAAGGGAAACCGTCAAGACAATGCCATAGATTACAGTGAACTTTTACAGGCGCAGTCTGCGGATTATGCACAGAAGCTGGCAGAGGGGTATTACGGGGATGGAAACAGCACGATTGTTTCCGAGGGTGCTCTAAGCCATTTGGCCAAGGAGATCTTATCCATGTCCGAAGCCGGCGGCGGTAAGCTGCCGGAGGAGCAACGTGCACAGCTGGAAAGCCTTGTTGAGATGCTGTCGGGAGCCAGCGGCGAATATCTGATGGGACGCAAGGCGAACACCTACTCGCCGGTTCTGGTGCAGGCCATGAAAGCGCTGGATATGGATCCTGCAGACGTAAACGGCATGGACTTTTTGGCACCGTTGACAAATCTCTCTGCCATGGACACTGCGGAATACAGAGAGGCGCTGATGGATTTTGACTCGGTAGATGCGTCTATGTGGCGTAAGCGCGGCGTGGACGCGGATACGGTCGTGGACAAGTACGCCGCCGGTATACTGCAATATCAGACGGCAGACGGGCAATTTGACCCTTACGCAAGCTATAGCGGGATAGTTACCCCGATACTCCGGGATTATGTGCAGTACACTGCCGAGAATGTCACCGCCCTTGCTCCCCACGCGGACAAGGAGTACATTTCCAAGGCGATAGACCGTGCCATTGAATACCTGTCCTCCGTACAGCTTTCGGATGGCAGCTTTCCGGGTATGACCGGTACTTCAAACGGCGAGGCAACGCTCGCCGTGCTGGAAATGATGGAAGCGCTGGGAATATCTCTGGACGACCCTCGCTTCGTGAAAAACGGAAATACCGCGGCGGACGCCATGAAGACCTTTTATGTAGACGGAGTGGGCTTTCTTTCCAGCTTCGAGGTGGAAGCGCCGCTGGATGATTTGGGCAGCCTGCCGGTCTACGCCGATCCGGTCATGGATGCTTCTGCTGCCGTTTCCGCCCTGACCTACCTCCAAGCCGCCGAGGACGGCACATTCGGCCCCGACGGCAAGGGAAGCAGCGTGTTCGAGGTGGTGGGCGCCGCCCTGACGGAAACGCCGCTGGGCGCGATCTTGCTGGCGGTTATCGTAGTGGCCATACTGGCGTTTGCCATGGTGCGCCGCTACCGCCGCATCAAGAGGGAGCAGTGACATGGGTACGAAGCACAGATGCGCAGCGGCATTGCTGCTGGCGGTATTCCTGCTCTTCTGTACCGCCTGCGGCGCTGCTCCTGTGCAGCCGGAGGATACAGAAAACAAGGATCAGTACATGACCGACCCTGTGCCGGAGGGCAAACCTACGCCGGTAGAGCCGCAGGATACGACGGTGGATACCACTACGACCCACACCTGTACTT
>ERZ773178.2948-NODE-2948-length-14995-cov-17.252744_pt1 | contig 14995 bp, 4 predicted proteins | sample MGYA00580533_ERZ773178 | MGnify/ENA primary metagenome ERZ773178 (study PRJEB29015, sample SAMEA2737859) | human gut metagenome | biome: human gut; feature: human-associated habitat; material: faeces | place: China | collected 2012 ...
CCATGAAGCGGAAGTGCTCCACGGCAAGTTCGCCTGCCTCCGGAATATCCTGATATACGTGGATGAGCGAGTCGATGGTATGGAGATACTTCGACTTCTTCACCTCTCTCACGTCGTCCTGACGGTATTTCTCGATGAGTTTGTAGGCACAGAGACAAGCCGCACCTCTATTTCCCACCTTATTATAATAGGAGTACAGCTGCAGATACGCCTCCTTGCTGTCTGCCTCGAAACCGATGAGATGCAGCAGATCGTTGTTGAAGGAACTGCCATCCACCCCCTTCAGCATCAATGGCACATACTCTGTTGATGTATGCTTGGCAAGAAGTTCAGGCTGCTGCAGAGCCTTCTTAAAAAACTCCTCGCTCTTCTTTTCGTCCATATCACTATACACCTTGCCCAGCACGGCATATCTCACAGCCTTCAATGCGGGGTCCTTCACCTTCAGCACCTCGGCTTCCATCCGCTCCACGTTCGGTGTCAGAGAGTCGGCAGAAATCTCTTTCCAGAGAATCATCTGCCTCATCTCAGCAGCCATCAGCTGGCCGTAGTCTTTAGCCGCAGAAGCCTTGGAGATGATTTTCTTCATCACCCCAATCTCGCTCCTAGGCTGGTCCTTCCGAGCGATGATGTCAGCTTGCTTCCACAAGTTGTCGTATGTCTGTGCCGCTGCTTGCATCAAGGCAAACACGGCAATGATGAGTGTTAGAATGTATCTTTTCATAAGCCAACTGTATATTATGTTAATTATAACCTGTTAAACATCAAACTTTCTAGTGCAAAAATACAAAAAATATCTGTTTTCTAACCTTTAAACTGAAACTTTTTGCTATCTTTGCACCAAAATAATATAAATTACCTAAAAATAAACATTAAAAAAACAATGGTAGAGAAAAAGTACGGTCATTTTGATGACGCCAATCGCGAGTACGTGATTACAGATCCAAAGACTCCATGGCCTTGGATCAACTATTTGGGTAACGAGGATTTCTTCTCGCTCATCTCAAATACAGCAGGTGGTTATTCTTTCTATAAGGATGCCAAGTTCCGTCGCATCACCCGTTATCGCTACAATGGGGTTCCGATGGATAATGGCGGACGTTACTTCTACATCAAGGAAGGCGATACCGTCTGGAATCCTGGTTGGAAACCTTGTAAAACCCCACTCGACAGCTACGAGTGCCGCCATGGTATGAATTATACCCGTATCACAAGTAGCAAAAATGGTGTGGAGGCAAGTGTACTCTTCTTCGTTCCTCTCCACACTTGGGCTGAGGTACAGAAGATGACGCTCAAAAATAATTCCAAAGAAGTGAAATCTCTCAAGGTATTCTCTTTTGCAGAATGGTGCTTGTGGAATGCTGCCACTGACATGGAAAACTTCCAGCGCAATTTCTCTACAGGAGAAGTTGAGGTAGAAGGTTCTACGATCTACCACAAGACGGAATATCGCGAACGCAGAAATCATTATGCTTTCTATACTGTCAATACCGACATTCAGGGCTACGATACCGACCGCGAAAGCTTTATCGGTCTCTATAATGAGTTTGCAGACCCAGAAGCAGTCATGGAAGGAAAACCTCGCAACAGTTTCGCTCATGGCTGGAGTCCTATCGCATCACATTATATCGAAGTTACCCTGCAACCGGGAGAAAGCCGCGACCTGATCTTCCTCTTGGGATACGTGGAGAACGAGCAGGACAAGAAATTCGTAGCCAAGAAAGTGATCAATAAGGAAAAGGCACACGAACTGATGGCTAAGTTTGATACCACCGAAAAGGTGGATGCTGCCTTTGCTGAACTCAACCAGTACTGGGATAACCTGCTCAACATCTTCACTGTGAAGAGCGGAAACGACAAGCTCGACCGCATGGTGAACATCTGGAACCAGTATCAGTGCATGATTACCTTCTGCATGTCCCGTTCCGCCAGCTTCTTTGAGAGTGGTATCGGACGAGGCATGGGCTTCCGTGATTCCAATCAGGACCTGGTAGGCTTCGTTCATCAGATACCTACTCGTGCCCGTCAGCGCATCATCGATATCGCCAGCACCCAGTTCCCTGATGGTGGCTGCTATCACCAGTATCAGCCTTTGACCAAACGAGGCAACAATGATATCGGTGGTGGCTTCAACGATGATCCTTGCTGGCTGATTTTCGGTACAGTAGCATATATCAAGGAGACTGGTGATTTCTCTATTCTTTCAGAGCAGGTACCTTTCGATAACCAGCCTGGTAGCGAGGTAAGTCTCTTCGAACACTTGAAGATCAGCATGAATCATGTTATCAATAATCTCGGTCCTCACAAATTGCCTCTCATCGGAAGAGCTGACTGGAACGACTGTCTCAACCTCAACTGCTTCTCTTGGGATCCAAACGAGAGTTTCCAGACTACAGAGAATAAGGGTGAAGGTTCCAAGGCAGAGAGTCTGATGATTGCAGGTCTGTTTGTTGTAACAGGCAAAGACTACGTTGCTCTCTGCAAGCAACTCGCCAAGGAAGCCGTGAACAGCCATGAAGGCACTATCGCCGGACTTGCCGAGGAAGACTATCTCGCAGAAGCCGAGCGCATGCAGCAGGCGGTGGATGCGATGAGCGAAGCCGTAAAGCAACATGGTTGGGATGGAGAATGGTTCCTCCGTGCCTATGATTTCTTCGGAAACAAGATAGGTAGCGATGAGAACGAGGAAGGCAAAATCTTCATCGAGAGCCAGGGCTGGTGTACGATGGCTGGTATCGGTCTGGAAGACGGACTCTGCGACAAAGCTTTGGATAGTGCCAAGGAGCGATTGGAATGCGAGCATGGTATGGTGCTCAACAACCCTGCCTACACAACCTATCATGTAGAAATGGGCGAGATTTCTTCTTACCCAGAGGGTTACAAGGAAAACGCCGGAATTTTCTGCCACAACAATCCATGGGTCATCATTGGCGAAACGGTAGCCGGACGTGGCAACGATGCTTGGAAGCACTACACCAAGATACTTCCAAGTTATGTAGAGGAGAAATATCAGACCTTGCACAAGGTGGAACCATACGTAAACTGTCAGATGGTAGCTGGTAAGGATGCAGCCAAACCTGGCGATGGCAAGAACTCATGGTTGACGGGTACAGCCGCATGGATGTGGTACACCGTGAGCGAGTTCATCCTGGGCATCAAACCAGACTACGAGGGCTTGAATATCGACCCTTGCCTGCCAAGCACGGCCAAGGAGTATGAGGTAACCCGCAAGTTCCGTGGCGGCGAGTATCATATCACCGTGAAAAACCCAGAGGGCAAGGAGAAGGGTGTGAAGCAAATCATCGTAGATGGCAAACCTATTGAGGGCTGCGTCATCCCTTGTCAAGCAGGCAAACACGAGGTAATCGTAGAGATGTAAATTGCCCAAAACTCATAAATACATATAAAATCGGCAAAATAAGCAAACGTTTATTTTGCCGATTTTCTTATTTTTTATACCTTTGCGGCAAATTAGAAATAAAAAATGAGATGAAGAAGATTTTATACTTTGTAGCAGTCCTAACTGCCACCGCCTTTATCACAACAACAAATACAAGTTGCAAGTATGCTCCCGACCAGCATGATGGCGACACGGTAGCTGCCAGCGAATTTTATCCAGAGGACACAACTGCCGCTCATGCCAAGAAGATGGCGAAGATAGCAGCCATAAAAGCAAGCAAGGATAGTGTAGGCATATATTATGTAGGAAGCGGTTCCACCAAAGACCAGATTCAGCTTGTCTCCTACCCTTCCCGTCGTGACACCTTATTATATAGTAAGACCCGACACGTAAAAGTAAAGGGAAGTGCAGACATCGACCACGTGGTTCGTGTGGATTTCTATCTGCTTAATGGCAAGGATTCGCTTGTGAAATACGTGGAGGAAGTGGATTTGAAGGAGCATCTCTAAGAGCAGCTTCATCGTTCTCATATCATCATATCTTGCCTATTTCTATAAAAAACATATAAAATCGGCAGAATAAGCTATGGTATATTTTGCCGGAACAATTCTTTTTTGTATCTTTGCGGCAACTTTAAACAAAAGATATAGTATGATTGTAGGAAGAAAAGAAGAAATCGCAGAACTTGAAAAGTTGTACCATAGCGACCGTCCCGAGTTCGTTGCCATATATGGACGCCGACGTGTTGGCAAGACTTTTCTTATCAAACAAGCACTGAAAGGACGCATTACCTTTCAGCATACAGGCGTATCACCAGTTGACCAAGACAATGAAAAAAGTCGCATGAAGACTCAATTGGAAAGTTTCTATTACGCCTTGCTCAACCAAGGCCTGGAAGGATACAAAGCACCCAAAACATGGATGGAGGCATTTTTCCTACTCGAACAACTCTTGCAGAATCTTGACAATGGTGAGCGGCAAGTAGTATTCATAGACGAGTTACCTTGGATGGATACCCCACGCTCTGGTTTCCTTCCAGCCTTTGAGAACTTTTGGAATGGCTGGTGTAGTGGCAGGGACAATATCATGTTAATCGTTTGCGGTAGCGCAACCTCTTGGATTCTTAGCAATCTCTCTAAAAACAAGGGTGGGCTATATGGACGCTTAACTGCAGAAATCAAACTGGCCCCTTTCACATTGAAAGAATGTGCCATGTACTTTGAACATGCCAATATACGGATGAGCCAGTATGACATATTGCAAAGTTACATGGTTTTCGGTGGAATACCTTATTATATTAGCTACTTCCAAAAAGGATTGAGTTTTGAACAGAATACAGACAAGATTCTCTTTGGTAACAAACCGAGACTAAAGGATGAGTTCAACCGATTATTTGCTGCTATCTTCAATAATCCAGAAGATAGCAAAAAGGTTGTACGCTTATTGGCAACTCGGCACAGTGGGTTTACCCGAGAAGAAATCAGCAAAGCTACAGGATTGCCTTTAGGTGGTGGCTTGAGCAAGACTTTAGCAGCTTTGGTTGAAAGCGATTTCATTACATGTTATTCCCCATATGGTATGCCGAAAAGTACAATCTGTTACAAACTGATAGACAACTTCTGTCTATTCTGGCTAAAATATGTAGAAGAAAACAGCAAGGATGCAGGATTCATCAGTGATAATATGACTTCCGACATCTTGAAGGCATGGCATGGTGTTGCCTTCGAGGAAGTTTGCTGGCAACACATCCAGCAAATCAAACGAGCCTTGGAAATCGGTGGTGTCAAATCATCACTCTCAGCTTGGAATGTAAGAGGAGACGAAAATCAAGATGGCACTCAAATAGACCTCTTGATTATCAGAAACGACAATGTGGTGAACTTATGTGAAATGAAGTTTGCCAGTTCCCCTTACACCATCAGCAAGGAAGAGGAAATACGCTTGCGCCATCGCATAGAAGCACTCAAAGCCACTCTTTCTCCCAAGCAAACCATTCACCTCACTATGATTACCACCTATGGTGTTGCTTATGGCAAGCATAGGGGCATTGTACTAAAAGAGGTTACTATGGATAGTCTATTTGAATAGAATCGAAACGATAATCCTTATTGATGGAAAACTCTCCTTCCGAGAATTTCATTCCACATAGATTGATGGTGTTGTCGCCACGCTCTATCACCATATCTATCTGAGCGGCCCGCTTATCAGCCTCCCCCACTACTCCTACTCCGCCATGAATATAAATTGGTGGATACACCAGCTATACCCAACCGCTGCTTGACCTGAGAGTCATGTAAAGCTCTGCCATCTCGTACCTTGACAGCATCATCCCCTTGGTCTTCAGAAACTCTTCCGATTCTCCAAGAGAAAAAGGTTGCAGGAATAGACGATGGGTAAGACGGCCATAAAGTCCACCATGATTATTGATGAGTTTGTCCATCATCCAGGAAGTGGCAGAGCCACAGACTATCAGAACGATGTCGCGACGTGCCGAAGCCCATCCATTCCAGAAGTGCTCCAAGGCAGAGATAAAACAAAGATAGCAAGAAAAAGCAATTATTGGCTATATCTTACACAGTTTTAAGCCAATAATACATATTTTTAAACATTATTGGCTAAATTCCACATTCCTTTCAGCCAATAATGCATTTTTTTCTGAAAGAGCAAAAGTATTTAAAGGATCATGCTGCAAAGATACATCTTATTTTCAAAAGTCCAAACGAAAATAAGCAAAATCAAGCATTTCCAAACCAAAAATTCCATTTTATAGATGCATATCCAAACCAAAAATTATCATTTTCATTGCATTTCCAAACCAAAAAGAACTCTGCTTCGATGCATATCCAAACCAAAAGCCTATACTTGGGCTATTACTACTATAGCAAAAAAGGTGGGTGTACTACAGAATACCATAATACACCCACCGCTTACATTAAATTTATCTTACAATAATCTTTTTCCCATTGTGAATATATACACCAGGAATATTTGGCTTAACAAATAGCTTAACACCCTGTAACGTGTACCATACACTCTTCTTTTCCACATTTATATTAGAAATACTCGTAGAAACATTTTCCTCCACAATGTGAGTAAAGTATTTCCATACCTCAGAATTAGCATAAGATTGCTTAGTGCCAACAGGAACATAGAGAATGCAATTGTCGTAATCAACAGCACCATTAAAAATGCCTTCATCGACAACATAAGGAATGGACGAACGGCAATGTATCTCCCGAATTCCTCTATCACAGTTAAACATCCAATTATGTGCAAACTCAACATCAGCAACTGGCAATGTGACATTACATAAGTTTATACTTGCTCCAAAAGCCTCATGTCCGCATTTCTTCACATTGTCACCGATAACGAGTTCTTTCAGGTAATAGCAGGCATACATAGCCAGCCCGTCAACTTCAGTCACAGGAAGACCATTAACGGTTGCAGGTATTTCCACTTTTCCTCGATAAGGATTGTAGCCCCTTACCACCTTCAGTGCAGAGCCATCGTCGGTATATTTATAGTAGATACCATCAATATACATCAAGCCCTCATCGTCACTGATTGCACAGACATCCAATGTGTCCGTAGCTGCCGCATATTCATTATTTCCGTCTTGAATAGCAACCAAGAGATAAGTACCCTCTTCTGGGAATGTTATGTTATTGCCTTCTATTTGAGGAACACGATAAGCACTTTCCACTCTTGGTACCAGAGCGTACGAATATCTTACAGGAAGACCAGAAGATGCGGTTGCATTCATTTCTATCGTAGAACCGACCTTAGCTTTTATCTCTTGTTCCCAAGTGATTGTTTGCTTCTTTAACTCCCTCTTTAGAACTGTGAGTGTACCAGCTATATAGCTCTTCACCTCATAATTATCAGCTTCTACACCATATACGGTAATAGGATATTCACCTGGAGCACTTGCTTCATTTGCATCACAAGAGAAGACTGGTTGTTTCGTCAAGACAGACACATCCTCACCATTCTTGAAGCCACTGTAACTTGCCGTAAACTCAGGAAGTTTATCTCCTTGCGTAATGGTATAATTTTCAGCAGTTACAACTAATGGTGCTTTTGTCACCGTCAAAGTACCTGGGACAAATGTCACATAATAGTTTTTAATCGTTCCCTTGTTTATCTCAATCTCATAAGTTCCTACTTTTGAATTTTTATCAGCAGTGCAGATTATTTCTGGTTCACCTATAAGAGCAGCACCCTCTGTCTCAAATTCAAGTGTAGGATTATCATCCCCATACTCTCGAGAACAATTTCTCACCTTGATTGTAGCAGGAGACATATCCATTTCTACAATATGACCTGCAAAATAATCCCAACCAGGAGCTGTCTCGTAGGCAGACTTTGAGCCAAGAGGGACATAGAGCGTAACACCTTCTGGAAGGCTCTCAAATGTACTATTAGGACTATCACATATAGCAGGAACAGGATTAAGACTTACGATAGTCTCCAATCTATGAGATACCGCCCAAAAAGCAAGATACTTCAATCGTTCCAACCCAGAACCTAAGACTACCGTTTTTACATTATGACAATCTGTCATAGCAGCCTCCCCTAAAACCTTAACTGTATTTGGAATTACAATTTCATGCAACCCATAACACCATCTCATTGAATGAGAACTTGTATATTCAAGCCCTTCATTCAACTTCAATGAAGTGACATTTTCTGCCCAAACCAAAGCACCACCTCCTAAACCTATTACATTATAGGAAATTCCCTCATTTTTAACAACAGACGGAATTTCTATATCACCAGAGAGTTTATCTTTATTACTCCATCCTTCAACATAATCTTCTTTATTCTCCATCTCAACATTGAAAGGATACACACTCGTCACCTTAAATATCATAGGCAAATTTTCCTCACCATTGTTGATGATATTGACTGTAATAATATCACCTACCTTCACGATGTTAGGATATTCTGCATCATGATATTCCGCAGAGGACACTTCTGACTCTGCATCACCATTGACAGCTATCGCCTTGATTTCACAAGATGCATACAGATTAATAGGTTCTGTATATTTTCTTGCGTTCTCATTAGGTTCAGTTCCATCCAAAGTATAGTATATGACTGCATTATCTGTCTCTGTTGTGATGCGCAACGTTGCTTCGTCTGTTGAGATTATCGGCTTCGGCATACCTGTCACAGTCAACACACCTTGCTTATAACTGATTTTGTAATTCTCAGCATCGGCACCGCTGATTGTAACGGCATACTCTGCTGGAGCACTTGCCTCATTTGCCTCACAAGAGAAGACTGGTTGCTTGATCAGGACTGATTCATCCTCGCCATTCTTGAAGCCAGCATAACTTGCCTTGAACACAGGCATGGCATCACCCTGCTTCTTGGTATAATTGCCAGCGGAGATAGACAATGGAGCCTTAGTAATCACAAGACTACCTGATTCGAAGTGGACATTGTAGTTCTTGATGCAGCCCTGCTTTACCTCAATAGTATAAGATCCTACAGGAGAGTTGGCAACTGCGGAGCAGACTATCTCCGGAGTACCATCCAACGCTGCACCCTCGGTCTCAAACTCGAACACAGGATTCTCGTCACCATACTGACGGCTGTAACTCTTGGCACGAACAACTACGGCATCTGCCTCGACAACAGTCAAACGTCCCTGCTCGTAGCTGATTTCATAATTCTCTGCATCGGCACCGCTGATTGTAACAGCATACTCTGCTGGAGCACTTGCTTCATTTGCCTCACAAGAGAAGACTGGTTGTTTGGTCAGAACTGATTCATCCTCGCCATTCTTGAAGCCAGCATAACTTGCCTTAAACACAGGCATTGCATCACCCTGCTTCTTGGTATAATTACCAGCAGAGATAGACAAAGGAGCCTTAGTAATGGTAAGAGTACCAGGAATATACGAGATTTCATATTTATCAGAAACTGCACCAGAAGCTACAATGTCATACTTTCCAACTTTACTACTATTATCTACAATAGTAGAAATGGATGCAGGAACAGAAAAGCCAACCTCAGAATCCCCATCTCTAAAACCAGAGTAAGTAATATTAAACTCAGGATTAGCATCACCATAAACCTTAGTAGTATTAGCAACATGAGCAGTCAATGGTATTTTCACTACAGTAACTACACACTTCGCTTGAATCAAATTATCTGCAGTGGAAGCAATAATACTACACTGTCCAGCAGACCTTGCGATAATCATACCGTCATCACTGACAGTTGCCACTTTCTCATTATCAGATTTCCAAAGTATCGTTTTATCTGTGCAGTTTTCTGGCAACAAAGAAGCCGTCAACTGTCGAGAATCGCTAACCTCCAACTGCATGTTACTTTCACTAATAGAAACTGAAGTTACAGGAACATACTTCACATCAACAACAAAGGAGAAAGGGTCCATCCGATAGGTACGAGCCTTGACATCAGAGAAAATGATATTTTCTAATTTAACAATCTGATTGCCCGTTATGCCTTTCTCTGCCTTAATCCACAGATCAATGACAGAACCTATCTTCCCTGAAATTGATGTATTGTCCGAAGACATACAAATAATGCGAACTTTACCATTGCCCAATTGCTTTGTTTGCAATTGATGATTACCACATCGGCCAGTCAACCTTGTTTTGCTTAAATCCAGAGACAAGCCATTCGGCAAAACTACATCCATCTGAAAAGCAGTCATCTCACTCTCGTTGGACAATTCAAAGGAGAAAGCTTTACTAACTTCTGGCGAAATCTCACCACTCTTGACAAATACATCATTCTGTTCTTTTGTTCCCACAAAGAGTTGTGAATTATCCAATTTCACATCTCGATTATTAACATCTGAAAAAATAGAATTCTTCAGCTTAATATAGCCACCCGAAAAATCACTGGAAGCTCGCACAGAAATACGTACTAAAGCACCCTGGTTTCCTTTTATCGACTCACCCTGAGTAGAATAACCCAAGATTCTAACAGAGCCATCCGACATCAAGTTAGAACTCACAGAGAAAGAAGATGATCCCCTATCTGTAAGAGAGATATCAAAATTGCCATTCGACTTCGAGGCAATTTTTAAACCTTCAGGCAGTTCGATATCAGTCTGAAAGCCACGAAATACCTGACTATTATCCAAATTTAGGGTAATCGTCTTCGACTCACCAGGGACTACGTTAACTGGCTCTATATAAAAGGTATCCTTTGCTCTTGATGCAAGCGGCAAAGCCAACAACATCAAGAACAAAAGTACCATTATTTTATTTAGTCTTATCATACCTTAACCATTATTTTACAGTAATCTTGACTACCTGTCCGTTCATCTTCACAAGATAAACACCAGCTTGCAAAGCTATCTTAGATGTCTCAGAAGCAAGACAGAATGTCTTCACAAGGATACCTGAAGTGGTATATATATAAATAGGTGTACCCTTCAAGCCTGTAAACATCAGACCATCCACAACAACCTTGACAGAAGTTCCGTCCACGCCAATTCCATCAATAGAAGTTACTTCATTATTACGAGAGGTCAAACGATAACCCTTAGCCTCAACATCAGAGCCGATAGCATTGGTTACACCTATATTCTTTGCATCCAAATTCTTCTTTGAAGACAAACAGAAGATAGGCTGTCCATTCATGAAAGTACTATTGCTAAGTGAATAAACGACAACACGCAAAGTATGAACATTCAACTTAGAGTAACTCAACTGATGGGTTGTAGCCATCACTCCACTCAACTTCACTTCCACATCATTTACATTTACTGGCAAAGTAATATCAGCCTGCAAAGCAACAAAGTTACTATTATTGTCTAATGCTATATCAATATTAGACTTGTCTTGTTGAGACAATACTAAGCAATCCAAAGAACGGTCTGAAGACGAAGCATCATCCATTGCAGAAACACCATAGCCCTTAGCCATTGCAACCTGCTCTTTCACCTGCAAAACCTGTTGCATAATCAAGTCAGTTGTACCCGTTACATCGGAAATTGAGATATGGTCATCACTATTCACGTCGGCAGCCTCAAAAGCGAATGTTCCTGTCACCTTATTAAATATATAATTGACGGTATTAACAGCATCCACGACATTGATCTCATCATCATCATTAGAGTCACCTTTCAATACCGGCAAGACCTTTACCTGGCAAGATGCCTCCACCTGACTTCCATCCTGTGAAGTAGCCTTAATGACTGCATCACCAGGAGCTATTGCAGAAATCACTCCATCCTCGGACACCTTAGCTACGTCCTCATTGGTAGATGACCAGATAAAACTTGCATTGGTAGCATCAGTTGGAGCAACAATAGCAGAGAGTTGCGCCGTATGATTTTTTCTGATTTTCAAGCTTTCTTGACTCAAAGTGATAGAGGAAACCATTGTAGGGTCAACAGTTATAGTACAAGTTGCCTTGGCACCACCGCCATCATTTGCAATAGCATGAATAGACGTTTGACCTACCTTATGAGCTGTTACCACACCATCGGCAGATACCGATGCCACAGTCTCATCATCCGACTTCCAATCCACCTTCTTATTGGTAGCTTCATCAGGACCTACAGTTGCTGCAAGAGCAAGAGTTTCACTGGCTTTCAAATGAGCGTCAGATTGGTTCAGGGTAAGAGAAGACAAGAGTGTATTCTCTGTGATTCTCTTGAATGTTCCCCAATTCTCCCACGTAGGAGAATATTGATAATCTCCCAAGACATCAGGATACTCGTCATTATCCTCAGGGACAAACAAAGTGCCATTAGTTTCTACATCTGAAGGGAAATTCACCAAGCCCTCTGGTGGAGTCATAGCATATGACTTCACATACTTGATGCCGGTACATCCCTCAAAGGCATTTTCACCTAAAGATGTAATATTCTCGCTCAAAGAAATCCATTCTATACCATTACATCCCTTAAATGACTCCTTACTTACCGTAGTGAGGTCACCCTTAGGAATCTTCACGTAAGGAATACTGACGCAACTTTTGAAAGCTCCCACACCAAGACCATACACAGTCTCTGGTATATTAACCTCACTAAGAATTGAATCATTTTCGAAAGCCGAAGGACCTATTACCAACAAGTTCTTACCCAAGTCAAGATTTCTCAAAGAACTACAATTTGAGAAACTGTTGTCTGAGGTACTTGTCATACTCGCTGGGAAAGTCACATTATCAAGGGAAGTACATTCCGAGAAGCCATAATCACCAATTTGACTAAGGTTTTCACTGAATCTTACAGACTTCAAAGCAGAGCAGCCACGGAATCCCCACATATTGATAGAAGTGATATTGTCAGGTACATACACGTTCTCCAAGCCAGTACAATAAGAGAACATATATTTATCCACCACTTTCAAGTACTTGCCCAAAGTCAAGTTCTTCAATTCTGCAATTGAATAGAATGGAGAACGAGAAGGAACTTCCGTATTATAAGATAACCAACGTCCCAAATAAAGGGTTTCGACAGGGCAATCCCTGAACAATCCATTGTTGGCATCAGAAGAACCATACGCCATCTCTATCAAATCTTTATCATCGTCAAATGTCACAGTAGCCAAGGATGTGCAGTTGGTAAACATTTGGGTATCCATCTTATTCACTACCATTGGGATCGTGATAGCTTGCAATTTTCCACACTCAGAGAATAAACCTTCTTTGAGCCAAGGGCATGAAGTGGATAACTTGGCACTTTCCAATGCTATGTCATCCGCAAAGGCGTATGTTCCGATTGTAGTCACAGCGTTAGGAATCACGATACCCCCAAGTTTACTCATACCACGGAAAGTCCAGTTTCCTATGGTAGTCAAGCTTTCTGGCAAGATAAGAGACTCACAATTATTCACCTTATAGAGCAAGTAGTCCTTACAATAAGTCACAGTACCAGCTTGTGAAAAGCGAACATCGGTCAAGAATTGCTGATTGTAGAAAGGAGAATAACTATAATCTTTATCCGCAGTATAATCGACATTTCTTCCCATATAGAGAGAAGACAAATTGCTATTACCAAACAAAGGCAGCATATATCTTCTGTCAGTTTCGCCAGTAGCACCACTACCTAATGTTACAGCCTCATTAGAATCTTCAAAAGTCAAATTTGTAAGATAAGTACAATCTGAGAACGTATAGTCTCCGATGGATTTCAATCTTCCTGGAAATGAAAGTGCATTAATCAAAGAACACTGAGCAAAAGTATAATTACCAATCGTCAATGTTGGCTCGTATTGGTCATTCTTGTTGAACACAACATCCTTCAATGCCGTACATCCTTGGTATGTATTATTTCCTAAAAGAGAAAGTTGACCAGGAAAATTGACCTCAGGTAAGGCTACACAATCTTTGAATGAGGCATTGTTAATTTTTAGTTCATGATCAGATGCCTCTTGAAAAGATGTTGAAGCAAGTACTTGACAATTAGCAAAAGCATAATTGTCTATAGTTGCAAGTGAAGCTGGAAAAGAGATATTTGGCAATTTGACACAATTAGCAAATGCATAATCATTGATATCTTGGAGCGCATTACCTAATACAACATTAGACAAATTGCTACATCCATCACAAAGATGATTATACACGAATGTTACCTTTGGTCCAACTGTTACTCTTGCAAGAGTCGTACTATTGACAAATGGAGCGGACGCTCTCGTTTCACTATTCCAAGTTCTATCTCCTACTTTCTTATATATACTAACAGAACCTGAATAATCATATTTCAAGTTTCTTCCTAAGTACAATGTCTTAATAGGACAGTCATAAAAGTAGTCATATTTTCGATCCCCATATCGCTCACGATCATAAGAATATGAGATATTGGAAAGCATATCGTCAATCTTGCGACTTTGAGTTTTTTTTGTATCAATCGTCAAGATGCCATCTCCATCCTTGAATCTCAAAGTTGAAGTATTAGTACAACCATAGAAACTATTGGTTCCGATAGTCTGTACGGTTCCTGGGATAACGAAGCTTCTTACGCCTGAGTTGTTCCAGAATACCTCGTTGCCGATGGTTTCCAATCCTTCCCTCATCGTAACGACTGCAATAGTGGAGTCGTTGTAGAACGCTTGGTCACCAATAGATTTCACCGTCGCAGGAAGATTCATCTCAGAAAGAGCTATACAATTTTTGAAAGCACGTTCTGGCACAGAAGTCAAAGACTGACCTAACTTTGCATTAGTCAACTTTCGACATCCTTCAAAAGCACTTCCACCCATGGTCGTAAATTTATCAGGCAGAACTAATGCTGTAAAAGACCCACAATTAAAGAAAGAGTAATCTCCTACAGATTTCAATCCTTGACCTACTGTAATTTCCGTTACACTTGAACAACGAGCAAACGCACTACTTCCGATCGCTGTCGTTGCATCAGGAAAAGTCAATTTTGTTACATTTGTGCAATTTTGGAAAGCACAATCACCTACGATCTCCAAAGCTTGGCCTAAGTTAAGTGTTGTCAACTTCGAGCATTCTTCGAAAGCAGAACGTCCAATCTCCTTTACCTTTGGCAATTCCGTTATTGTGATAGCTGCATTTTTATAGAATAAGTAAGGAGCTATCTTTGTTACAGATGGAGAAATCGTAATCTTTGCCAACTTAGGTTGGTTATAGAAAGCG
>ERZ773178.2962-NODE-2962-length-14939-cov-5.743416_pt1 | contig 14939 bp, 25 predicted proteins | sample MGYA00580533_ERZ773178 | MGnify/ENA primary metagenome ERZ773178 (study PRJEB29015, sample SAMEA2737859) | human gut metagenome | biome: human gut; feature: human-associated habitat; material: faeces | place: China | collected 2012 ...
TATAATCCGCTGTCGGTCTCTACGGCTTTGGTGGAGATATTGAAGGGGAAGGTGTGCATCTACGTTTTGTTCAAATAATTTTTCTAATATTTCTTTCATTTCTGATTTTACAATATCTTTTTCAAATAAAGCATTTATACTTTCTTCCACATTTACCCCTTCACCAACTTGTAATTTTTTAATTATCATTAGTTATCCCCCTCGTTAATTATTATTTATTTTATTAGATCTTTATCAAAAATTTCACGATAAGTTCTATAAAATTCTATTGCATTCATCTTTATGTTGTTATCTTTAAAATATCTTTCTATTTTGGACAAAGTCCATTCGATATTTTCTGAAATTTCTTTTTCATGTAAAGTGTATAGTATTCCACTTTTCACAAGATTTCTAGCAGATAACATTATATTATCTCCATATTCCTCGTCATAATATTTTGATAATTTCATTAATCTTTGTTGAACACTACAAAGTGATATAATATTCATACCATTGTTATTACTTTTTATACATCTTGATTTTAATAAATATGGATTTTCCATGTTGAACTCCATATATGAATACTTTCCATTCTTATAAGTTTGATAAGCATAGGCTAATCTTGTTCCCCTTACATACTTTTGCATAACTTCATCACATATAAATTTTTCACCATTAATTATTATATAACTGTCATCTCTTGCTACATCGGAAAGTTTAATTTTTCTTAAATCAATTAGTTCTTTCCCAGATATACCATGCCATAAAGCATATACTATAAATCTATCCATAGAATTTGAAAAAGTATTACATAGATTTATTACTTCTTCTTTTGTAAATAAATTTTTCTCATCTGATTTTACACATTCATTAACATATTTAGTGCTATCGAATTGATAATTAATATTTAGATCATTTTTCAAGATATCGTTATATATTTTGATATTTGTATAAAATGAACTCCTATTAAATGTTTTAAGATATTTATATATAAAACCTTCTAATGTGTTTGTTGTTATTTCCTTAAAATGTCCTAGATATTCTATCAAATATCCTTTAGTTCTTTCCCTTTTCACATCGTAATCTTTCATTTTTACCTCCTTACCCCTCATAATTAGAGGGATATTATTTTTATTTTACTTTATTATTAATTGTTATATTATTCTTATTGTCTTTCTTAAAAAATGGGTTATTATCAAATAGATTATCTTCATCATTAAATTCTGGATGATAATACCATTGGTATAATACTTGTACGTTTGAATGCCCCATAGCTTTCGCTACTTTTTCTATTGGACAACCAGCTTCTATTAAACTTGTTCCAAATGCATGGCGGAAAGTGTGTGGCGTACAATTTTCAATCTTGCATCTTTCAGCGTATTTACCAAATACCTCGTTTAGATTTGCTGAATACATATGTTTTCCATTTTTACTTACTAATAAATAATCTTCTTCAGTATTAATTTGATTTCTATAATAAAGATAATCATGATATAAACTAAGTAATTCTTTATTTAATTTAATTTGTCTATTTTTACTATATTTACCTCTGACTTCAAACTTACCATCTAAAAAATTTATATCGTTTATTTTAATACTTCTCATTTCATCACTTCTAAGTCCTGTTCCGATTGCTAATGATAATATAAAATAATTTCTCATTGTAAGAAAATTTTTATTTTCTTCAAAATCCAATCTAGCCTCCTCGATCATATCTTGTATATCTTTTGTATCTATACATTTTTCTTTTTGTTTTACTGGAAATCTTTTTATTTCTTTAGCTACATTTTCTTTTATTATTTTTCTACCAACTAAATAATTTAAAAAACTTTTAATACTTACTATTCTTAAATTTAGGCTTTGGCTTCCAAGTCCTTCATCTCTTTTAGCACATAACCAGTTTTCTCTTAGATCTATATAAGTCCATTCTTTTATATCATCTACATTTGATGTGTGCATATATTCAAAGCATTCTCTTATATTTTTAAGATATTTACTTACTGTTTTTTCATATGATCTTTTTTCTGAATAAACTAAATAACTACTATATTCATTCAATAATTTTTCTAGCATTTTTTATTTCCCCTTTCTTATTAATTATTATATTTATATAATAGTACATTAATTAATATAAGTCAAGCGATTTTAAAATTTTTTCAAAAATATTTTCTCTACATTATATATAATATAAATTCAAAATATTTATTGACAAATTATAATATATATGTTATAATTTAGAATATAATAATTAATAAAGGGGTGTGATAATATGGGTAGAAAAACGATAGATAGAACTGGAGAAATCAACATTAATAATCAGGGATTAAAAATGAAAATTGTTAAATATAGAAATAACTCCGACATAGATGTTGAATTTTTAGATGATGGATATATATCTGAACATAAACAGTATAAAAGTTTTGAGACTGGTAAAATTGAAAATCCAAATTTTAAACACTCAACAACAAAAAATAAAGTTGGTGAAATAGGATATAATAAATTTGGCAGTAAAATGATTATTGTAGAATATAGAACAGCTAAAGATATAGACATTTACTTTCCAGAATACGATTGGACGGCTAGAAGTGTACAGTATAGTCAATTTAAAAATGGAACTATATCATGTCCTTATGAAAGAAGAACTTATGGTGTTGGTTATTTAGGAGAGGGAAAATATAAAACTAAGCAAAATGGTAAAGCTACTAAATGTTATATAACATGGAAAGATATGTTAAAAAGGTGTTATGATTCAACATATCATAAAAAACATCCTACATATAAAGACTGTGAAGTATATAATAAGTGGTTAAATTTTCAAAATTTTGCTAAATGGTATTATGAGAATTACTACGAAATAGAAGGGAAAAGGATGGAACTAGATAAAGATATTTTAGTTAAAGGTAATAAGATATATTCTCCAAATACTTGTGTTTTTGCCCCACATGATATAAATGTATTGTTTACCAAATCAGATAAAGCTAGAGGTAAATATCCTATTGGAGTACAGTATGATAAACAAACTGGAAAATTTAGAGCTAAATGTAATGTTTATGATTTTGAAAATAAAAATAAAAAAATATATTTAGGATTATATAACACACCAGAGGAGGCATTTAATTCATATAAACAATTCAAAGAAAAGAATATCAAAGAAGTAGCTGATTATTATAAAGATAAAATTCCAACTAAACTATACGACGCTCTATATAATTATCAAGTTGAAATTACAGATTAAATATATAAATTAATAACACTTAAAAATTTAAGTGTTATTTTTTAAAAAAATTTCATAAAAAACAGTTGACATATTAATTAATGTGATTTATACTTTAAATATATAAATTAATAACGGAAAGGTGGTATAAAATTATGATAGATAAACATTTTTTATACAATGGCGAAGAATATATCGTCGATGAATTGATTTTAAAAGATAATAAATGTGTTTGTAGAAATTATGATACAGATGAATATTTTGAATTTTATACTGATTTTGTAGAAAAACAGATAAAAACCTATAAGGAGGATTTAAAATTAGAAAAGTTGAGTAAAGAAAAAAAAGATGATGAACAGGAAATATTAAAAAAAATAATTTTGGATTATTTCGGAATATAATAAAAGGAGTGATATTACAATGAAAGTATTGGAATTATTTGCAGGAACAAGAAGTGTAAGTAAAGAATTTGAAAAAAGAGGTCATGAAGTGTATACTATTGAATGGGATAAATCACATCCTAATATAGATTGGTATGCTGATATATCATTGGTAAACACAAAAGATATATTAAATAGATTTGGCATTCCTGATGTAATATGGATTAGTTGTCCTTGTGAAAAATTTTCAGTTGCATCAATAGGTAAACATTGGATTAAAGGTACTAACTTACCAAAGACAGAAGATACTAAAAAAGCATTAGCTTTATTAGAACATTGTGTAAAATTAGTTAATGAATTATTAAAGATTAATCCTGATTTATTATATTTCTTTGAAAACCCAAGAGGAAAAATGAGAAAAATGGATTGTATGCAAAATTTTAATCGTTATACGATTACTTATTGTCAATATATGTTGGATGTTCCAGTAGAGGATAGACGTATGAAACCGACAGACATTTGGACTAATCATCCTAATCCAAAATTTAAGCCTATGTGTAAAAATGGTGATCCTTGTCATGCTAGAGCACCTAGAGGTAGCAGAACAGGTACACAAGGGCTTAAAGGAGCAAAAGAAAGATCAGTAATACCAAAACAACTTTGTGAACATATAGTAAATATTTGTGAAGAATATATTAAATAACATAGTAAGTAATAAATACTGTCTTTGGATGGTATTTATTTTTTTATTATTTTTTCATAAAAACAGTTGACAAATAATGTTAATTAATTTATACTTTAAGTATAAAAATTAATAAGAAAAAGGTGGAATAAAAAATGAGAATAACAAATAAAAAATTTAACGATACAGTTAAAAATGTAATTGAAAATATATCAAGAAGAGAATTACAAGAATATAGAATTGATGGAATATCATTTTATAATGTAAATTTAAAAAAGAAAAGAAATTTAGATGAATATGATATAATAGTATCTGTAGACGAAATAGAAATTCCATTAATTTTAGTTAGAGATATTATAGAAGAAACAGCTGATATATTAGGAGTTAAAATTAATAGAATATTAGTAGAATTATAAAAGGTAAAACAATAAAATTATGATAAAAAGGTTTGAGGTGATCCTTTAAAACCTCACAAAATATATTTTAAAAGGGGAGTTAGAAAAATGAAAGCAAATAAAAAAATAATAGGATTAATCTTAGCAGGTGGAATAATGATAGGTACAGGATTTGCATTAGGAGATGCACAATATAATGATAGTTTACCAGTAGAGCAAAATATAGAATTAATTCAAACTAAAACAGAAGAAAGAAATGATATATTAGAACTTAAAAAGGAACAAGAAAACAGTAATAAAGAAGATTTAATATCAAGAGATTTAAATCAAATTTTAAAAGATACAAATACGGATTATGAAATTGAAGTTGTTAGTCATGGAACTGCAATAATAAATATTATCTGGAAAGACTTTGAAAAAGATCCTACAATGTATATTGAAACAAAAAATGCATTAAAACAAAGTACTTTAGATGATACAATGAATGAAATAGCTGTATTTTTATCAAAAGACTTTATAGATAATGGTTATGGTAAAAATGTAAGTTTAACTTTAAAAGATAAAAATAAAAGTTTATTATATGGTGTATATATAGGAGATAATTTCACAAATGGATATAAAATAAGCTATTATTAAAAAATCTTGACAAATACTTCCAAAGATGATATAATATACTTGTGAATATAAAAATTAACTTTTATTTAATACTAGATGGTAAAATTTGTTACTTTTCCATCTAGATTTTTTTTGCTTATTTTTACAAACTTGCTATTGACAAATTGCAAAATAGAGACTATAATGTAAATATAATAATTAATAAGGAGGTGATAAAATGAAAGAATTAATAATTAAGGAAACATAAGAATTTATGGTAAAACAAAAGGAGTCAATAAAATAATAGATATGTTAATAGAGGATTAATATTTAGCTTTATAGAAACAATTTAAATATAGAAATTAATAATGGAAATAAAAAAATATAATAGGGGGTATGTAATTATGAAATCACCATTTAATTGGGTAGGAAATAAATATAAATATATGGAAATAATAAATACTTTAGTTAAAAATAAGAAGTATAATGATGTTGTAGATTGTTTTATGGGTTCAGGAAATATACTTTTTAATTTGGAATGTAATGCAAATAGATTCATAGGAAATGACAAGGTAAAATTATTACCAAATATATATGATCGTATTAGAGTTATAGATGATTTTAATATGAATCAAATTGAAATCATCTTAAATCAATGGAATAGATTTAGTAACAAAGAAGACTATTATAACTTTAGAGAATATTGGAATAATAAATATAAAAATAATAGATTTAATGATAGTTTTATATATGAAACAGCCTTATTATTAAAAATGTGTAGTAATTCTATGGTTAGATTTAATTCTAAAGGAGAATTTAATCAAGGTTTTAGAGGACTAGGTAAAAAGTCTGAATTTTTTACAGATACTATGAAGAAAATAATAGTAGATGGATTAAATGATTTGAATGTAGAATTAAATAAAAATAATTATGAATTTACAGTAGAAGATATATCAAATATTCGTCCTGATGAAAATGATTTGCTAATATTAGATCCACCATATATTTTAAGAGATGATATGTATAGTATGGATTTTAGCAAAAAACACAATGACTATTTAATAAATTTATTAGATGAAAATAAATATGATTTTATATACTTTAATTATCTTGAAAGAGATGGCGTTATATATAATGAATTAAATGACATAATTAATAAAAATAATTATTATGTGATAGAATTATCTGAGAAAACTGGTTCTGGACAAAATAGAAAAGGTGTTAAGGATGTTAAAGAAGTATTAGTAACAAATATAGGAGGTGTAAAGTAATGAGTGAAATCAACATTGAAATATGGTGTCCTAAGTGTAATTCAGATAAAATAAAAGTAGAATATAATGGAGATAAAGAAGATATAATATGTAAGTGCAAAAAATGTATGCATGAAGAAATATTGAAAAATTTTAATTATATTATTAACAAAAACAATTAAATATAGAAATTAATAATACCATCTTTTTTTAGGTGGTGTTATTTTTTTATACAAAATACATAAAAATACAAAATAATTTTAAAAATTAATGTTGAAATGTTAATTAATCTGTGTTATTATTTAAATATAGAAATTAATAATAAATAATATTCATAAGGAGGAAAATTAAAAATGATAAAATTAACTTTAGATCAATTAAGAATAGCATCAGAGCTTTTTCCGAATTTAACAATATTGGAGTTTGTGGAATTAGTAAAAAAAGTTAATAATAAATAGTTGACAAATTGATTTTTGTTGATTATAATGTTGTTAACAAGTAAATTAATAAGGGGGAAATAAAAAAATGACTAAAATAATGAAATTCGATGGAAGCATAATAGAAAAAGATGTATTAACTTATGAATGGATAATAGGGAAAACAGAATACAATTTAGTTTATGATAACAATGGGGATTTATTAGGAATAGACATAGAAGGAATTGACAAAGATATATTAGATGATATAGTAAAAAATCCTTGGAATTATAATTTCCCATGTAATTTAGATGAATATTTTGAATAGGAGGAAAATAAAAATAGATAATTATAAATTAAAAAACTTTAAAAAATAGTTGATTTTTTTAAATTAAAGTGTTATAATGTAAATATAATAATTAATAAGGAGGAATAAAATATGTTTGATAAATTAATAAAATTAAGAGATTTTAATCTAAATAATCTAAATATAGATACTGCAAAAAGTATTCTTGAAGGTAATAATGAATTTAGAATGTCACTTAGAGAAGAACGTTTTGATGATGAAATAACAATGATCGAAAAACAATTTCTTAGTGAATTACCAAGCGTTGAGTATTATGTTGACCTTTCTTCAGTTCGATTATATGTGAATTCAGATAGAGTTGATATTTCCGATTTAATGGATGAAATATTATCAAAAGAGGAAAAATGGGAAAATCATTTTGAAAAATGTAAAGATATTATGAAAAAAATGAAAAGATACAAAAAAATGTTAGAAATGTGTGAAGACTATGACAGATTAGAAAAACTAGAAAATAAATGTGTTAAACTTGTTCAAGATTTTTTTAAAATTCTTGAAGAACATTTTAAAAATATAATCGATAATGTCGATAAAACACTAGCTGAATATTATATAACTAATAGTGTTTGTGAACTTTATGAAGGTATATATATTAATCCTGAAACATTAGAGTTATACACATTAAAACATTTATAAATTTTAACAAAAGAAAAATAGAAACTGGAATAGATGCTTAAATAATAAAAAGGGATTTGATAAAAATTATCAAGTCTCTTTTTTATTATTAATTTTAAAATCAATTCTAAGAATTATAAGGTATAAATCATCATTAAACTGTCTGAAACCTCTTAAAATAACTTACAGAAGGTCAAAATATAGTTCTCTGTATATCAAAACTATTAGAAATAAAATTATCATTTTATTAAAAAAAATAAAAATTTATATTGACAAATATTAATTAATGCACTATTATATAAATATAAAAATTAATAAGTAAAGGAGAGGTTAAAATGAATAATATAAAAATAGGAAACTTTGTAAGAGTTGGTAAAAAGACTAATCCAAGAGAAGCAAAGATCATTAAACTAGATAATAAAATTTCATGTGACAACGTGATTTGTCCCTGTAATTTTGACTGTGATGAATGCATATTTGAAGATGATAAACTTTATAGTTTAAAAGAATTAAAAATGCTTGGTAGATTAACAAAATAGAGAAACTTTTTAGGGGGATCAAAAAAAATGAGTCAAGCTGAAATTAATAGAATTTATAAAATTGTTTTAGAAGGATATAAGAGAAACTATCCTGAAGAAATAATTACAGAAAAATTTAAAGAAAAATTATTTAATAGCATAATTAACAATTTATAAGAACTTTAAGGGCTTGGATAAACTTTCAAGTCCTTTTTTATTTTAAAAATATTTTCTTGACAAGTATTATTTTATGTGTTATAATGTAAATATAATAATTAATAAGAGGTGGTAAAAATGAAAAATGAAAAATGAAATAGGTGAAATTAATTATAATGCTTTTGGTAGTGAGATGATATTAATTAATTATAACAGTTATAGTGATATAGATGTTTATTTTCCGAAGTACGATTGGACTTGTAAACACAATCAATATAATAATTTTAAAAGAGGATTGATTAAATGTCCTTATGAACCAAGAGTTCATGGCGTGGGTTATATTGGTGAAGGAAAATATAATTCTAAAGAACATAAAAGGCATTATAGAACATGGAAACATATGTTAGAAAGATGTTATAACTCTAAATTTCATGAAAATAATTCAAGCTATATAAAATGTGAAGTTTTTAAAGATTGGTTGAATTTTCAAAATTTCGCCAAATGGTATGATGATAATTTTTATCAACTAGAAAATGAAGTTATGCATTTAGATAAAGATATTTTGTATAAACATAATAAAATTTATTCACCAAAAACTTGTGTTTTTGCTCCACAAAATATTAATATATTATTTATTAAATCTGAAAAAAGCAGAGGGGATGCACCAATTGGAGTTTATTGGGATAAAATTAAAAATGTTTTCATAGCACAAGGAACTATATTTAAAAATGGCAAAAGTAAAACTGTATACCTAGGTAGATATAATAATCCTAATGATGCTTTTCAATCTTATAAAAATTTCAAGGAAAATTATTTAAAAGAAATCGCAAACTTATACAAAGATAGAATACCACAAAAATTATATGATGCTTTAATAAATTATAAAGTAGAAATTACAGATTAACTACCTAATTAGGTAGTTATTTTTTTATATATCAATTTAATAAATTATAGAAAAATTTTTCATTTGATATACAAAAAAATAAACTGTAAACTTTTGTCATGTTAGCATTTTGATAAAAATTCTTTAATTGATCCAAAATGATAAACTTTTTAGCTTTAACAAAATAAAGAAACTTTTCTAACTTAATAAAAAACTATAAACTTTTGATAAACTTTTTATGATTCCAATTACAAGAAAATTTTTCATTTATTATTTTAAAGCAAAACGTAAACTTTTAAGATTTTCATAAAAATTTTTAGAGTTAACTAAATAGAGAAACTTTCCTTTCTTTTATAATAAAAAAACTATAAATTTTGATAAACTTTTCTTGACTTATTTCATTAATTAATATATAATATAAATATAAAAGTTAATAAAGGGGGAAATAAAAAAATGATGTATTATTTAAATAATGGTGAAATAGTTCAAAGAATAGAAGATTTAGAAAATGTACTAGATGAAAGTACTTATAAAGCAGTTGAAGGATTAAGCAATGAATGTATTTCAGAGGCTACAGAGGATTTAGAATATTATAAATATGAAAAAGAACATTATGAATTAAGATTTGAGGATGCTAAAAGTCAATTATATGATGCACAAAAATTAGTTGAAGACTTAGAAGAATATCTAATAGATAGTAAAAGAATTAATAGAAATAAAATATTAGAATATGTAAAAGATTTAAGTAAACTTATAGAAAATGGAATAGATGCGTAGGAGGTTTAAAAATGAAAGATATAAAAGTTTTATTAAATATGGACTTAACAGGAAATAATTATTGTCATGTAGGATTAAGTAAAGGTTATATAGTTGTGATAGATAATTTTAGTGAAGACTGGAATTGTATGATTATAAAATATCCATGCAAATATTTTGATGAAGATGCTTTTTTAGATTTTATAATATGGGATCAATGGAAAGCTGAAAAAATATTTAATTTTCATATTGATTTTAAAAATACAACAGAAGATCAAATGAAAGTATATACTTTAAGAGCATTAAAACATATAGGATTATAAGGAACGTAAAGGGAGTTTAAAAAAATAGACTTCCTTTTTTATTGTTATATTATATAAGCATACGGGGAACGTACAAAATATTTTTCCAGAAGTTGAAATTTTTATTTAAGATTTTTCAGAATAAAAAGTATTAAAATTTTGAGTTAGTTATTAAGATCAAAAATAAAAAGTTAACTGATTAAAAATTATTTTTACATTTATTAATATTTTGTTGTATTAATTATTATAAGATGTTATAATATAAGTATATAAATTAATAAAGGAGTTGTTAATATGAAATATGAAGAAATAAGAGAATATTTGTTATTTAATTGTAGTTTACAAATAGGATATTATAAATCTAAAAATGATGATTATAAATTTGCTATATTTGATATAGATAGTCAGTGTCCTAAATATAAATTCAATACTAAAAAAGAGGCTAAAAAATATATGTATGATTTATATCAAATAGTAACAGACTTTAAAAGTAAAAATCCTAAAGAGGATAGAATGCTACATTTAAAACAAGTTATATTTTTTAATTAATACCTGATAAATATCAGGTATTTTTTTTATTGTTTAAATAGCAGCAGCTAATTAATAGTTTTAAATAGATTTATTTTGACCTTCTAATTGCCAATTTAAAGCGTTTTATTTTCTCCTTAATGTATTTATGCCTTTAATTCTTAAAATTGAAATTAGAGCGTTGTATTAAAATCCCTTGATATTTCAAGTATAAAAAGGTTAAACGTATTATTGATTAACTATATTAAAAAGATAATAAAACGCCTTATAATGGAAATATGGAAGGATTTTAATGACAGTTTGAAATATTAAATTAGTTGATCCATTATTTTTAGACAATAAAAAAAAGAAGGATTAATATTAATCCTTCTATCTGTAAATTAATCTAAATAATATTCAACTTCAAAGTCATAATAATTTATTAAATTGTTTATTTCTTGTTTTTTGTTGATAAGTTAATTTTTGCTTTCTATCTATCATTTTAGGTATATTAAAAATACTTTGATATTTCAATTTTAAGGACTTGTTATATTTGCATGATTAATTATATTATTATATTTATAATATCCTTCTGGAGCTTAATTAGAAGGTCAAAAATAAAGGATCAAAATATTAAATAAGTAGATCAACTATTAAGATAATAAAAAAAGAAGTTGGAAATTAATCCAACCTCTTTATAATAAAATATTTATATCTTAAAAATTAATTGTATCTAATAAATTATTGTTACTATCATAAATATTAATACCTATTATAAAATCACTAAATGATTTATTTTCTTTATATGCTAATATTCTATTTTTAACGCCTTTTAAAGTTTTTAATCTAATAACTCCTGCATCAATTGTTCCTGTTCTTTCAACTAATTTTCCTTTACTATCTTTATAAAATCCATTGTAATAAAACATAATATTACCTCCTAATTATAATAAAATATCATTTTTATTTTTTTAAATTACTTTTATATTTACTTTCATAATCATTTGCTTTAAGAACTCCATTTATACTTGCTTTAATATCTCCTAATACTACGGTTGGATATTCTTTACCAAAATTTTCTATTTGTTTTAAATAACTACCTAATACATTCAATAATACTTCCTTTGTATAGTCTTCTTTTTTCATAATATTACCTCCATATTATTTAATTTATATTTTTATTAATGGGAAAGGGCTTTTATAGGGATAACCCTTTAGAACCTTTTATTTTAAGTTATAAACTATAGTATAAATTATTTAGATAATCTATAGCCGATACAACATTACTATTTGTTATATTGCCGTATAAGTCTACAATATCCATTGCTTTTAAAATTGCTATTTCTCTAAAATCTATATAGTAAATATTGTTTAGAAAATCTATTACATTAACAACATTGGTATTTGTTTTTGTTCCTATAAAATCAACTACATACATTAATCCAAGTGTTATTGGATTTTTGAATGTTACTAATATTATTGCTATTACTAATACTACTAATAATATTTTTATTCCCTTGTTTAATCCTTTGAATCTATTTACTAAGTTTTTCATTTTAATTTATCCCCTTTTATTTTTTTATAGTAGGGATTTTTTTAAAGTTGATCCCTTAACAACTGATTAATTTATTTTGCTAAATTAAATTTATTTGGTTTTTAAATTCTTGTTTTACTTGTTTTAAACTATCAATTTCAAAATTAATATAATCTAAAACATTAACTTCAAGTGCAATTGCTTCTTTTATTATTTCTTGTTTTTCTTTAGATGTAAATAAATTACAGTTGTTTATAAAATCATTTATAGATGTATATTCTAACATTTTAAAACCTCCTATTTTGCTAAATTGAATTTACTATTAAGTTGTTTACTGTAATTGTTACTAACTGATAAATTTTTCTTTAAGCTTATAGATCCTTGTTTTTTAAGATTGATTTTATTTCCTTTTAATAAATTTATTTTTTTCATAATATAACCTCCTATTATCTAGCAGTACCAACTGCTTTAATTTCTTCTATTGTTTTAAATCCAAATTTACGGATATGTTTAACAAATTCATTCCAATTTTTATAGCCTTCATTATCTAATTTTAAAATATGATTTTCACTTGGTGCATATGCTTCAAATTCATCAATCCAAGTATAACTATAAAAATAAACTGTGTTATTGTCTTCACTTAAAATATAATATTCTCTATTTAATCTACTATCAAAAACCATTGTATTATTGTTCATAATATAACCTCCTAAATTTGTTTATATAGGGATTTTAAAGGATAATCCCTTAACCTTTTATATTAATAACCTTTTATTTCTTTTTTAGCTAATTTTAAACCGATTCTTAAATTTTTATTGCTTTCAATTTCTTCTAATGTTAAATTTAATGCTTCTAAAGTGTCTGTTAAATCGTATGTTATACAGTACTCTTGGTTGTTTAATTCATATTTAAACATACTCTTAGCGAATCTATAACCTTTATATCCATTGTATAATGTTTTAATTTCAGTTTGTTTATTTATATTTATTTGTTTAAAGTCTTCTATATCTGATTTTCTTATAAAATAACCTGGTATTATTTGTTTTAAGTCATCAATAGAATTAACGTTTAAATCTGATAGTTTTTCTTCTACTGATTTTTTACTAAATGCTACTATGCAAGGAAAATCGTTTATTTGTTTTTGATATTTTTCTTTTACTTCTTTATATGTTGTTCTTGTCATTTTTTCAAATTCTTTTATGATTTGTTCTTGTTCATCGAATAGATCAAGTCCATTTATATTTATTAAAGGTATATTCAAAGTTTTTGATAATTTATAAGCTATTAAATAGCTTTCATGTTGATTATCAGCTCCAGCATATAAAGCATCTACTATTTTATTTTTATATTTGTTATTTATTACTATTGAACCTATACAATTTTTATCAGCTGAATTAACTAATAATGCTATTGTTTTTTCTTCAGATTCTTTTATATTATTTAATACTCTATTGAAATATTTTTCACCTTCTAAAGATTCATATTCTTTTTTAAGTTCTTCAGCATTTAACCCTTCTACTAATTGATTCATGTTGTTTAATAATTCCATCATTTTTACCCCTCCTGTTATTAATTTATATTTATTATGTTTTTTTATTAACTTGTATCAGGTAAGATCAGATACTAATTAATATTTTGTAGGTTAATTTGATTTGTTATTAATTATTATATTTATATTATAATCAGTTATATTAATTAATGCAAGTCAAATATACTTTATTTATTTAAGCTGTTATAATAATTCATTTTAATTAAGTATGGTTTATTTTAAGTTATCTTTTATTAATTATTGCAATTATATTGATTTACTTTATTAATTAATGAATATAGTATATTTTTAATTTTTTTATATTTATTTTTATAGATTATATATAGTAGATACAAATTAATTTTTATGGCTAATAAAAACATACTTAACCCATTACAATAACTTAATCATAAGTGTATTAATTAGATAGATTATTTTGTAGGATTAAGTATTAATAATTTGTATCTATTAATTAAGTTATTGTATATACTTACATATAATAAGTAATACGTGTCTATGTTATGTAATAGTGTTATATAAGATTATAATAGTAGTATTACTATATTAGTGTATAGTTCTATTATCTGCATTAGTTGTTATATAAGAGTATGCGTTATGCTATTAGTTATCGTATAGTAATACTGTTATCATGTTATCTATTATTATATATATTGTTATTATGCTATCTGCATTAGTAGTTATTATATGTTATGTAAGAGTATTGTACAAGGTAGTGGCATCGTTATCATACAGACCGTTCAGATACTGCTTCAGGATATCCTCATTCATATATCCCTTGTAGTTGGACTGGACCGTGTCAAAAGAAAGCGTCAGGTACTGATTCATCATGCTGACGGTCTGGTCCA
>ERZ773178.2970-NODE-2970-length-14901-cov-7.043109_pt1 | contig 14901 bp, 10 predicted proteins | sample MGYA00580533_ERZ773178 | MGnify/ENA primary metagenome ERZ773178 (study PRJEB29015, sample SAMEA2737859) | human gut metagenome | biome: human gut; feature: human-associated habitat; material: faeces | place: China | collected 2012 ...
TGAGCAGTTACAGCATAAATCGGTGCAAGTTGCTCAAAATGGAAATCTCTTGTAAAATGAGAGCCGTTGGTGATCATAGCTAATTGACTCACATTCCTTTTCCGCAAATCTTAATGTAACATAATAATACTTTCGTGCCAATAGCTGTTTATAGGCTGCATCGCAGTTAGTTACAACTCCACATGTATGAATTTGTACTTTTTATGGACAATTACAGATTTCACATTTCTTATACAATCTATACATTTGCACATTCTAATTTTTTAATTTTATTTTTATGAGACCAAAAGTTATCTTAAATCTTTTATTCATCCTTTTCTGTTGTACAGCAGTACAGGCACAGACAGGAAGACAGATTACAGGTAAAGTAATTGATGCCATGGGAGAGTTGCCCGGGGTAAGTGTTGTAATTAAAGGAACAACCAATGGAACAACCACAGATTTAAACGGAGAGTTTAAATTGGACAATGTAAAAAGTGGTGATGTTTTACAGTTTTCATTTATTGGTTATAAAACGGAAAATGTCAAAGTAGGCAATCAAAGTAAATTTGATATTACAATGACAGAAAATACCCAAACCTTGGAAGAAGTGACCGTTGTTGCTGTAGGATATGGTGATGTCAGAAGACGTGACCTGACCGGTTCTATCGGTTCTGCCAATATGGGCGATTTGACCAAGACTCCTGTCAGCAATATTACCGAAAGCCTCGGAGGACGTATTGCCGGTGTACAGGTTTCATCCGGTGACGGTGGACCGGGAGATAACTTTAATATAGTAATCCGCGGTGCCGGTTCATTGACCGGAAGTACAGCTCCGCTTTACGTTATCGACGGATTCCCTTCCGAAAGTTCCGGCTTAGGATCAATAAATCCTAATGATATTGAATCCATAGACATCTTGAAAGATGCTTCCGCCACAGCTATCTATGGAGCACGCGGTGCCAATGGTGTAGTTGTAGTTACTACGAAGCGAGGAAAAGCCGGAAAGTTGCATGTCAATTTCAAAACTAATGCTACTTATTCTTATTCACCCCGTATGCCGGAATATGCCGATGCTTATCAATATGCAACATTGGCGAATGAAGCGCGCTCTGTTCGTGGAGACGACCCGGTATATTCTGCTACTGAACTAGAATTATTCAAAACAGGTCTTGACCCGGATTTATATCCGAATGTGAATTGGCGTGATGTGATTTTGAAAGATCATGTAATTAACAATCAACACCATTTAAGTATTTCCGGTGGTGGACAAAGTGCTCGCTACTATATGAGTTTGGGTATCCTTAACTCTGAAGCTCTATTTAAACAGGATAAGTCTGCAAGCAAACATGACGTTAATGTAAACTATCATAAATATAATTTCCGTACGAATATTGATGCTGACCTTACAAAAACAACTTTGTTGAGTTTGAATTTGGAAGCAGTAATCAAGACACAAAACGCACCAGGAACAGGCTCAAGCAATAAATACCTGTGGGAATCGCAAGCGAACTTACCTCCTACTGTGGTTCCAGTGAGGTACTCTAATGGTCAGTTGCCTGCTTATGGCACTAATCTGGAGGATAAATCACCGTATGTACGCCTGAATTACATGGGATATACTACCAATGAGACGTATTCTACCAAAATAAATGTAGGCTTGTCGCAGGATTTGGGTATAATCACAGAGGGATTGTCAGTACGTGGCTTGTTCTCATTCTCCATGAATGGTGCACACATAGTCGACAGACACATGAACCCCGAACAATATTATGCCGATCCCAAAGATGGACGTTATTTGGATGGTAGCTTGAAAACTGTGCGTACTGTAAATAAGGAGGATATGACAGCAATACAAGCATCAGCATCCAATCGGGAATTATATTTCGAAGCTGCCGCCAACTATAAACGTTTGTTTAATCAAGATCACCGTGTGACGGGGTTGGCGCATTTTTACCGCCAGGAACTGACCAATGTGGATTGGGGAAACGGTGTGCTGGTCAGCATTCCCAAACGTTATCAGGCACTTTCCTTCCGCGCTACCTATTCTTATAAAGATACCTATCTCGTAGAAGGTAATCTTGGCTATACCGGTTCGGAAAATTTCAATAAAGAACGTCGCTACGGTTGGTTCCCCTCTATCTCCGGGGGGTGGGTGCCTACGCAATATGATTGGTATAGAAACCTGCTCCCATTCAATAACTTCCTGAAGTTCCGTGCTTCTTGGGGACGGGTAGGAAATGATCGTCTGAAAGATGAGAATGGTAATGATATTCGATTCCCTTATTTAACTACTTTAGGTAACGTTTCCAGTACATGGGGAACCGGACTTGCCGAAAATCGTACCGGATCAATGAATTTAAAATGGGAAGTCAGTACAAAAACGAACTTTGGTATCGATGCCCGTTTCTTTGATGATAAGGTAGACATGACAGTGGATTTCTTTCATACGAAGACAACCGATATTTTCCAGAGGCGTGCCAATATACCGGACGAGGGTGGTTTAAGCAATGTACTTCCTTATGCTAATATCGGAAGCATGAAGTCGTGGGGTATGGATGGTACACTAGCTTATACTCATACATTTAATAAGGATATGGCTCTTACTGTACGTGGTAACTTTACTCACGCTGAAAACGAAGTGATCTACTGGGAACAGAGTGGGGTGAATTATCCATATCAGTCTAATTCCGGAGTCCCTTACAAAGTACAGCGCGGATTAATTGCTTTGGGATTATTTAAAGATGAGGATGACATTAAAAGTAGTCCCAAACAGACCTTTATGGATAATTATCGTCCGGGCGATATCAAGTATAAGGATGTGAACGGTGACGGTAAGATTGATAAAGATGACGTCGTACCTCTCAACTACTCTGCTGTACCGTTTATACAATACGGTTTTGCACTTGATTGGAACTACAAGGCATTCCGTGTTAGTATTTTGTTTGAAGGAGTCTCTAAAGTACAATATTTTCAAGGTGGTCGGGGATTCTATCCTTTCTTAAATGAATCAAGAGGCAACTTACTCGAAATGGTTGCTGATCCAAGAAATCGTTGGATTCCAAGAGAATATGCTGAGGCTAATGGCATTGATCCTGCATTGGCAGAGAATCCGAATGCTAAGTTTCCGCGACTAACGTATGGAGAAAATAAAAATAATAATCAGGAGTCTACCTTCTGGTTAGCTGACGGTAAATATCTACGCCTCAAAAATGTAGATATCTCTTACCGCTTTACGAATAATTGGTTGAAGAGTCGTGTCGGTGTGGAATCTGCTACTCTCAGTCTGATAGGCGAGAATCTACATGTGTGGGATAAAGTGAAGCTTTTTGATCCATCGCAAGCCTCTGGTAATGGAGCGGAATATCCTTTGCAAAGGATGTACACCTTACAGTTGAACTTAACTTTCTAAAGGACGATCATTATGAAAAAGAAAACAAATATTATAAAGACTTTATTTCTGTCGATGGTTTGTAGTATAACCATCGGACTGCAATCTTGCGGTGATTATCTGGATGTCGAAGAATATATTGACCAGATGACTTTTCTTGATTCCGTATTCTCTCGCAAAGAACTCTTAGATCAGTATATTAACGGTGCGGCACAATATATACCCAATGAAGGCAAACTTTGGTCAAATTCTTCTACACCGTTCCAGATTGCTTCTGATGAGAATTTCATGTCCTGGAATGATAGCCAGCACTACGGCATGAAGTTTTTGCTGGACGAGATTACTCCTTATGACGGATATTACAATAACTATCCAAAGTATTATCAGGGTATTCGTATGGCACTAACTGCTTTGTCGAGAATAAATGAGGTACCCGATGTGACAGATGTTGAACGTCGTGAATTGATGGGACGATGCTATTTCTTGGTAGGATATTATTATTATCTGCTGATGTTGCAGTACGGACCTGTGCCCATTGTTCCGGAAACGCCCTTTAATGTGGATGTGCCGGTAGCCGAAATGTCACTGGAACGGGGAACATATGATGAATGCGTATTGGAAATCCGTAAATGGATGTCTTTGGCCATTCAGTTCTTGCCACTGGAAGTAGAAAGTTCAACGGTTGTGACGCTTCCTACCCAATGGGCTGCTTACGCTACTTTGTCGAGAATTACATTGTATGCAGCCAGTCCGTGGTATAACGGCAATAAGTTTTATGCTGACTGGCAACGGACGAGTGACGGCGCAAACTTTATTTCGCAGGAAAATGATAATTCGAAATGGGGAGTGTCTGCCGCTTATTCAAAATACATTATTGATTCAAATAAATTTGAGTTGTATTGGACTCCCAAAGAAATAGATAGCAAGGATCTACCCACTAATGAAGAATTTATCAAAGAGATAGATCCGGATTATTATGAGCCTTATCCAAAGGGAGCAGCCGGTATCGACCATTACCGTTCGTTGACTTATACATTCAGTGGTGAAATTCCTGTGATGATTAATCCAGAATTTATCTATTCCTGTCAAATGCCGACAAGTGATGCCCCATTGGTGGCTGCTGCACCCTTCAAATTAGGTGGATGGGGTGGCTTGAATCTTGTACAGGACTTGATTGATGCTTACCAAATGGTGGACGGACAAGATATCAATGAATCCAGTCAGGACTATCCTTATCCGGATGCCAGCGTTAATTTTGAAAGAATTGGCGGCGCTAACCAAACTTTCTCTGGTTTTACACTTCTAGCGAGCACTGCTAGAATGTATAATAATCGCGAACCTCGTTTTTATGCAACGATAGGCTTTTGCCATTCATTCTGGCCGGGCACTTCTTCTTCGGAGAATCAATATAAGAATATTGAGGTTACTTATTATTCCGACGGGTATGCTTCCGCTAACCCGGATCATCCTGAAGACTATAATCGCACCGGTTATACTTGTGTCAAATATAGACATCTGGAAGATGAGTTGAAAAAAGGTACGGTAAAAGCTAAATATTTCCCGGTTTTCCGATATGCGGAAACATTACTAAACTATGTGGAGGCTATTAATGAGTTGAAAGAGCCCTATATGCTGGAAATGCCTGACGGTACTGAAGTGAAAGTGGAACATAATACAGCCGATATAGTGAAGTATTTTAATCTGATTCGCCATCGTGCCGGTCTGCCGGGAATTACTGAGGCTGTAGCTGCTGATAGAGATAAGGTTCGTGAATTGATCAAGCACGAACGCAGAATTGAATTTGCTTGTGAAGGACGTCGTTATCACGATTTGCGTCGTTGGGGCGATGCGATGGAGGCATACAATCGTCCTATCACCGGCTGCAATATCAAAGCAAGAAGCAATGAACGTCAGAAATTCTATACGACTACTATTCTGAACGATAAATTGACACGACGCACTTTCTCGTACAAGCACTATTTCTATCCTATACCTAAAAGTGTATTGGATAAAAATAAAAACCTTGTGCAAAATCCGGAATGGAGATAAACCTTTATAATCATAAGAGATATGAAACTAATTAGAACTATTTATATGTTGGGGCTACTTGCAGGATTATTTGTTTCGTGTAGCAAAGAGAGCCCTTTGGATGGTGAGCAATACTATAAACAAGTGTATATTGTAGGTGCTTATGAAGTGGTGCAGCAATTTGATGTGGCGTATGGTGACGGACCGCAAAACGCGTATGTTGCCGTTGCTGCCGGAGGCAGTCAGAATATCGACCGGAATGTGGAAGTCGTCTTGACTCACAATGACGCTACCATCGAATGGTACAATAATAAGTATATGTTGGATGCCCCATTAAAATATCAGAAGTTGGGTGATCAATTTTGCAGTTTTCCGTCAATGAGCACGACCATTAAAGCGGGCGATGTATATAGCCGGTTGCCGTTTACTGTGGAGACTTCCGGATTGGATTGTGATAAACTGTATGCTTTGACTTTTAAGATAGAGTCGGTTTCCGATTATGTAAAACATCCTAAGGATACGGTTCTCATCATGAATCTCAACTTAACGAATGACTTTTCTGGGACTTATCAGATGGTTGCCATCAGATATACGCTAACTGCCAACGATGAAGAATTGACTCCTTCTTCTGTCAATATGCAGCGTACATTGAAGGCGGTAAGTAAAGATCAGGCTCGTTTCTTTAATGTGACGCAAAGTTCTGACCTTTCAGCTACTGGAAACGTAACAACTGAAGATTATTTCAACTCAATTGATAACAACGGTGTGACGTTTACACGTCAACCGGACGGTACTTTCACAGTGGCTGGCTGGAAGAATCTTCCGGTTTCTAACGGGACCGTTAGTTTTGAGGATGGCACATTTACATTTTGTTACGATTACGAGTCTGGTGGAAAGAGGTATCGCCTAAGGGGTACAATGACGAAGTAATCAATTTATATAGGTAGTAAATGCAGGGGATGAGATGATTGAACTTGTCTCCTGCGTTTGATTATATGACTTCTTATATGTTACTGTTCAGTATAAAATCGTGCAAAGATGCTCATTATTGAGTCATTTCAATGAATATGATCTAAAGTTCGACCTAATTGCACGATTTCTAGTCCTTTATTTTTTATTGAAGTCTTATTTTTGCTGATGTAAATATGAATCATTTTATTTATTAGGGATAAATAGTTCAATAGGTTTGGATATACCAAAGAAAAACAAATTAGTATGAAGATAAAGAAGATTGTAAATTTAATGATGGGCTTGTCATTTTCACTATGCATATTTGCCCAGGACGACTGGCAACTTGTTTGGAGTGATGAATTTGATACAGATGGTTCTTTGAACTCTTCTGTATGGAACTTTGAACAAGGATATGCGCGTAATGAAGAAGTTCAATGGTACCAATCCGACAATGCAGTTTGCAAGAATGGGCTGTTGATAATAGAAGCCCGGAAAGAGCAGAACCGTAAAAATCCTCTTTATGTATCCGGAAGTAATGATTGGCGGAAGAAGAGAGAATTTATTGACTATACCTCTTCTTCAGTAACTACTGCCGGAAAGAAAGAGTTTCTGTATGGGCGTTTTGAGATAAAGGCTCGTATTCCTGTGGCAAAAGGAGCATGGCCTGCTATCTGGACATTGGGAAGTAATATGGAATGGCCTTCATGTGGTGAGATAGATATCATGGAATATTATCAGATTAAAGGAACACCACATATCTTAGCCAATGCTGCTTGGGGAACAGACCGTCAATGGCATGCAAAATGGGACAGTCAGGCTACTCCTTATTCGCATTTCACTGACAAAGATCCCGATTGGGCATCTAAGTTCCATATCTGGCGCATGGACTGGGATGAAGAGGCTATCAAACTATATTTGGACGATGAACTGCTGAATGAAATTCCTCTGAGCAGCACAAGGAATGGAAGTATCGGTAAAGGTACCAATCCTTTTACAAAACCACAATACCTGTTACTAAATCTCGCCATTGGCGGAATTAACGGTGGCCCGATTGATGAGGCCGCCCTGCCGATGAAGTATGAAATAGATTATGTAAGAGTCTATCAGAAAGAAAAGGGAATCGCTTCCGGAAAGGTCTGGAGAGATACGGATGGCAATGTAATCAATGCGCACGGTGGCGGAATACTTTTCCATGAAGGAAAATATTATTGGTTTGGAGAACACCGTCCTGCATCCGGTTTTGTCACAGAGAAGGGAATTAACTGCTATTCATCAACAGACCTGTATAACTGGAAATCTGAAGGTATTGCCTTAGCTGTCTCTGAGGAAGAAGGGCATGACATTGAGAAAGGATGCATCATGGAACGCCCCAAGGTGATCTATAATGCGAAAACCGGGAAATTTGTCATGTGGCTTCATTTAGAACTGAAAGGACAAGGTTATGGACCTGCGCGTGCAGCCGTTGCAGTGAGTGATTCTCCTGCCGGTCCCTATCGTTTCATTCGCTCCGGCAGGGTCAATCCGGGAGCTTACCCCTTGAACATGACCCGAAAAGAACGGAAAATGAAGTGGAATCCGGAAGAGTATAAGGAATGGTGGACACCGAAGTGGTATGAAGCTATTGCAAAAGGTATGTTCGTAAAGCGTGATCTGAAAGACGGACAAATGTCCCGTGATATGACTTTATTTGTGGACGATGACGGAAAGGCTTATCATATCTATTCCTCAGAAGATAACCTGACATTGCAGATTGCAGAACTGGCCGATGATTATCTCAGTCATACAGGAAAATATATCCGTATTTTCCCTGGTGGACACAATGAGGCTCCTGCTATATTCAAGAAAGAGGGAACTTATTGGATGATAACTTCCGGCTGCACGGGATGGGATCCTAATAAAGCCCGTTTGCTAACCGCTGATTCTATGTTGGGCGAATGGAAGCAACTGCCGAACCCTTGTGTTGGTGAAGATGCGGATAAGACATTTGGAGGACAAAGTACTTATATATTGCCTTTGCCGGAGAAAGGGCAATTTGTCTTTATGGCGGATATGTGGCGTCCGAAGAGCCTGGCGGATTCACGCTACATCTGGCTGCCTGTTCAGTTCGATGATAAAGGAGTCCCCTTTATAAAATGGATGGATAGGTGGAATTTTGATTAATATCGTATATATAGAAGCCGGCGGATATACTTTTCATATTTATTGCTTTCAGCAATAAATATTCTCTATGAGAAAGGGAAAAATTCCGGAAGATTATACATTTTGCGAAGAATGGTCTTTTTATATCCCTTTTTTGACGGATATTTGAACTCTTTTCTTTATGGTATAGGTTATCTTTGTGAGCGAATGATTTCACTGCGAGGTGATATGTCGGCAGAGAACAATGAGAAACATCAAAAAATAATGAAATATATATGGTAAGAATGTTATTACTGGTAGTGGTTTGTATAGGGTTACTGCCAATACAAATGCGAGCTCAGAAGAATAGTTATATTATTCCCGGGGAAGTGTGGAAGGATACGGACGGTAACCCTATCAATGCGCATGGCGGGGGACTTCTTTACCACGACGGTACTTACTACTGGTATGGAGAATATAAAAAGGGCAAAACGATTTTGCCTGATTGGGCTACATGGGAGTGTTATCGTACAGATGTGACGGGAGTAGGCTGCTATTCTTCCAAAGATTTACTGAACTGGAAGTTTGAGGGCATTGTGCTTCCGGCAGTCAAAGAGGACCCGAACCATGACCTGCATCCGTCGAAGGTTTTGGAACGTCCGAAAGTGATTTATAATAAAAAGACAGGTAAGTTCGTGATGTGGGCACATGTAGAGAGTGCCGATTACAGCAAAGCGTGTGCGGGTGTAGCTGTCTCTGATTTTCCAAACGGACCATTCACTTACTTGGGAAGTTTCCGACCGAATAATGCGATGAGCCGTGACCAGACAGTTTTTGTCGATGATGACGGACGTGCCTACCAATTCTATTCTTCAGAAAATAACGAAACCATGTATATCAGTCTCCTGACAGACGATTACCTGAAACCAAGCGGACGCTTTACACGCAATTTCATCAAAGAATCCCGTGAAGCTCCGGCAGTGTTTAAGCATAAGGGCAAATATTATATGTTAAGTTCCGGCTGCACCGGCTGGGACCCGAATGTGGCGGAAATCGCAGTGGCGGATTCCATCATGGGTACATGGAAAACGATAGGTAATCCTTGTACGGGTCCGGATGCGGACAAGACTTTTTATGCGCAGAGTACATACGTACAACCGGTTATCGGAAAGAAGAATGCATATATTGCCATGTTTGACCGCTGGAAAAAGAAAGACCTCGAAGATTCACGCTATGTATGGCTTCCTGTATTGATAAAAGACGGAGCTATTACCATCCCATGGCATGAAAAGTGGGATTTGACTGTCTTTGACAAACAGAAGAAATCTGATAAACAGAAGAAATAGATCATGAAACGGATACTGCTACTTACTTTTTTACTACTATCTGTTTCTGCCTTGTGCTTTTCGCAAAAACTGGTGGAAGTTGCCAAAGGATATAGTTGTACATCTGTCAATACAACGATATTCCGCAATAATTCATTGGTAACGTATGGGGATGAGCAATATATCAGCTATTATGATGCCGACGGCTATCTTGTGTTGGGCAAACGGAAACTAAATTCGAAGCAATGGACATTGCATCGTACTCAATATCGTGGAAATGTAAAAGATGCCCACAATATCATCAGTATAATGGTGGACGGAGAAGGGTATCTGCACGTTTCTTTTGACCACCATGGACATAAGTTGAATTACTGCCGCAGTATCGCCCCCGGTTCTTTGGAACTGGGCGATAAAATGCCGATGACCGGAGTGGACGAAGGAGATGTTACTTATCCGGAATTTTACCCTCTGACAGACGGGGATTTGTTGTTTGTCTACCGTTCCGGTTCTTCCGGACGTGGAAATCTGGTGATGAACCGTTATTCATTGAAAGACCATAAATGGGCCCGTGTACAGGATGTCCTGATTGATGGTGAAGACAAACGAAATGCTTACTGGCAGCTATATGTAGACGAGAAAGGTACGATTCATCTCTCATGGGTATGGCGTGAAACCTGGCAGGTGGAGACCAACCATGATCTTTGCTACGCGCGTTCTTTTGATAACGGAGTGACTTGGTATAAGTCGGATGGTGAACAATATAAACTTCCGATTACAGCTTCGAATGCAGAGTATGCTTGTCGTATTCCACAAAACTCGGAATTGATAAACCAGACAAGTATGAGTGCAGACGCTGGTGGCAATCCTTATATTGCCACTTATTGGAGGAGTTCGGACAGTGAAGTCCCTCAATATCGCATTGTCTGGAATGACGGGAAGATATGGCATAATCGTCAGGTGACAGACCGCAAGACTCCGTTTACACTGAAGGGAGGAGGCACTAAGATGATTCCTGTTGCCCGTCCGCGTATTGTGGTAGAGGATGGAGAAATCTTCTATATTTTCCGTGACGAAGAGCGGGGCAGCCGTGTCTCAATGGCGCATACTGCTGATGTTGCCAACGGTAAGTGGATAGTCACCGACCTGACGGATTTTTCCGTAGATGCCTGGGAACCGTCCCATGACACGGAATTGTGGAAGAAGCAGCGGAAACTCAATCTCTTTGTACAGCACACTTGTCAAGGCGACGGTGAACGCACGGCGGAGATTGAACCTCAAATGATATATGTACTGGAAGCGAATACGAATACAAATACAAAAAAATAAAGATATGAAGAAATTGTATGCAACTCTTTTTTCCGCACTGGTGGTAGGCTGTGCGGTGTGTGCCGGTTGCACAACCAAGAAAGTTTCATCTTCGGCAGAAGTGGTTGACATTATTCATAAAGTCAATGGCTACTGGCAGACAAACCATCCGGAACACGGGCGTTCTTTCTGGGACAATGCCGCTTATCATACCGGAAACATGGAGGCTTACTTCCTGACCAACAAACCGGAATACTTGGAATACTCAAAAGGATGGGCGGAACATAATGAGTGGAAAGGCGCTAAATCGGATCATAAAGCCAACTGGAAGTACAGTTATGGCGAAAGCAATGATTATGTACTGTTCGGCGATTATCAGATCTGTTTTCAGACGTATGCCGATTTATATAATCTAGAACCGGATACACATAAGATAGCCCGTGCCCGCGAGGTGATGGAGTATCAGATGAGTACACCCAACCATGATTATTGGTGGTGGGCGGATGGCTTATATATGGTAATGCCTGTGATGACCAAACTATATAATATCACTAAAAATCCACTTTACCTGGAGAAATTGCATGAATACCTCGCTTATGCAGACAGTATCATGTATGATGAAGAAGCCGGACTGCGTACTTTTGGTAATTTGCAGGACGGTTTCAGCCTTATTGTTCAGTTCCGTACCGATATGCCCCCTTGTGTTGTCATCCCCCTTGTTCAAATGCAGTACGGTATGGATATGCAGGTTATATCCGCTTGACCAGCGCATCAAGAGGTTGATTAGGTCAGTCGATTCGCTGGGGCTGTTGATGTCATACATCAAGTCACGGATTCCGTCAATGATGAGCAACCCCACATCGGGCATATTTTCAAGCATATAGCCGATAATCTGTTTCCGCTTGTCGGGGGTCTGCTCCCTTAGCACGATGAAAACAAAATCGTCCCTGTCCTTGTCGGTAGGCAGTCCGGCAAGTCGCAAAATACGCTCCATGACCTTATGGCAATGGTATTTGCTCTGCTCGGTATCTACATAGAGGATTTTCCGCTTGTTCGGTGGCAGATATGCCGAATACTTCAGTACCTCGTCATTCTTCAACGCTGCCGCAACGATGGCGGAAATGTTGAATGTCTTTTTGCTCTTGGCTTTTCCTGTGGATGCGCTGAAATTACCCAGCGTGCCAATGGTAGAGCCGTTCACCCAGAGTATTTCGGGCGGCACTTCGTAAGTGTCCGTCACCTTTAAATGAATGGTTTTCCAAAGGGCTGCGAAATCCTCTTTCTGCATGGTAACACCCTGCCCGGCTTCTTCTTTCCTCTTATTTTCCATAGTTACGGATTTTCCGGTTTGCGCTCTTGGCGATGGCGAGTGCCGCCTCGTCCTTGTCGTTCACCCTTTTTGCAAGGTTTTCCGCCCACGTGAGAAGCTCTTTCCGTGAGAAAAGCAATTTGTTCCCGTATTTGCGGAACGGCACTTCCTTTTTTGCGGTCAGCTTGTAGAGCCGTGCCTTTGAAATCAGAAAACCGTGTCGTTCCAGCACCTCTACCGCCACATCGGGCGTGAGGTTGTCGGGTTCGTTCCTCGGCTGGGTGAATCCTGCCAATGACTGGGAAACGGTTTCGCTCACGATAGCCCGGAGTTCTTCGGGCGTTGTCAGAATAATGTTCGTCATATTTTCTTCCTTTTTTAGTTATTACTTGGCTACCGTCATAGCCGTTGCAACCGGTTGATGCCGCAAAGGAAGAATAAAAGAAACCGATTATTCAATTACTAATCACTTGACACAGACCGGACAACTTGGGACAATGCAGGACATCCGGCAAGATTGGAGCGGGATAAAAAAAGGGACAAACGATGTATTGGTGATTTTGTCCTTCCAACACACCGTTTGTCCTATGTATGTTAAGTGATTATGCGAATGCCGCTATTTCACATCCTTTAACCTTTCAAGTTGGGAAACGACTTCTTTTATTACGAAATATTTGTTTCCCGACAGCCCTATGTCCGAACGGGATATGAAACCGAGTTCCTCCCACCGGGCTACGGTCTGCCTGCTCACGCCCGCCATTTTCGCCAATGTCTTTTGGTCTATCAGTTCCCTGCCCTCGAATACGGGGTACTTGTATTTACGGGTGGCATGGCTGAACCTTATTTTCTCTATCGCCTTGTCCACGTCTTTAACAGTAGGGGGAATATATGATTTCACTTGCAGTACGGCTTCTTCTATTTCGTAGCCTGCGTATTCGGGATTCTGCGCCAGTTCCCCGTAAATGGCACTGAAACATTCAAGGTGTCTAATCTTCACCGTCTTGGTTTTCTTGTTCGGCATGGCTCAATCGAATTTGGTTAATAACTGCGCATTCCTTATCCGCTCCTCCTGCTCGAAACTGGCGAGGTAGTTCTCCGTGATGGCAAGGCTTGAATGCCCCAAACTCTCGGATATGTAAGCGATGTTCGTTCCGCTGCGTTTTAAGACAGTCGCATAGGAATGCCGGGCGGAATAGGTCGTGAAACGTGGGACACCGACAGCTTGGGCTATTTTAGCCAAAGCGATGTTGCAACGGTGCGTTACCCGTCTGACAATATTGGAAATGACAAATTCGTCCTCCGTTTCTCTGGCGTACTTGAACAGGAAAGTATCGGGTTTCCCATCGTCAGGGTTTCCCCACCGTTTTATAATATCCCGCATTTCGGGAGTGAGTACCGCCCTTATTTCCCGTATATGGTTGGACGTGTGCGATGTCTTGGAGCGTACAAAGCAGATTTCACCGTCCACGATGTTCCCATACCGCAAGAAAAGCATATCCCTGAAATTGATACCGTTGCACAGGTAGGAGAAAAACCAAAAATCCCGGTACTTCTCAACGGTCTTGCTGCCCTTGTATGTCACGACTTTTTTTATCTGTTCCATCGTCAAGGCTAACTTTCGGCTGTTGCCGCTCGGAATCTCGTACTTCCCCCTGCCGAACGGGTATTGGGCTTCTCTTAAAATCCCGTTGCGTCTTGCGTCATTCACCACGCATTTAAGGGCTTTCATATAGAAATTTATGGTGGTGACGGTCTTGCCCTCGTTCCGCAGGAACTTGTCAAGGCGTGACAGCCAGTCCGCAGAAACCGCAGAGAACGGCACGCTGCCGCCTGCGAACCGTTCTATGCTTTTCAACGTGCTGCGGTAGTTATAATAGGAATTTACCTGCCCGTTGAGTTTGAATGCGTCTATTTTCCCCTGTATGGCTGTGTTAAGGGTTGTACCCGTACACCTGCCCAACCTCATGCTGAGCGCATCGAAACAGAAGTCCCCACGTTCCGCAAGGGCTTCCACTTGGCTTTTTATGATGGAGAAACTGTTTTCCACGCTTGCCCGTATCTCAATCAGTCTGCGGCTCTTGCTTTCGGCAAGGATTTCCCAGTCCTCTTTGGACAATTCCTTTCCGGTGGAATAATATTTCTGCTTGCGGTTGTGTATCACTTGTATCTTGACAGGGAACAGACCGCTTTTCTTCGCCCTACGTGCATCCAGTACCGATAGTACGGATATGCCATCTTTTGAATACTTGAACATAGGCTGCCTTGTTTATTGTTATACGTCTATTTTGTACATACGATTTGCATACAAAAATAGAGATTATCGGAAAAAACAGCAAATCAAAAGCCAAATCATTTTCCTAATAATCTCTAAATATCAGTTATTTATATACAAACTCAAACAATATAAAAATGGTAAAAATATAGGGTATTATTACGGTTGGTGGTGATGCCCCGCTTCATTGGCAGGTCGGAGATGTCGAGGTGCAGCGGTTTTC
>ERZ773178.2980-NODE-2980-length-14868-cov-6.834875_pt1 | contig 14868 bp, 17 predicted proteins | sample MGYA00580533_ERZ773178 | MGnify/ENA primary metagenome ERZ773178 (study PRJEB29015, sample SAMEA2737859) | human gut metagenome | biome: human gut; feature: human-associated habitat; material: faeces | place: China | collected 2012 ...
AGGGGAGCTGCTGCCTATCAAATTGTTGTGTGTTACTTTACCGCACATGAGCATTGGAGCCCGGATTGTCTGAACCGTAACCCTCCAGCAGATTGACTACGCCCCACACGCCCAGGCCAGCGCCGAGGGCCACAACAAGGGTCTGTAAAGTGTCGATAGCAGATGCGAAAAACTGCATAGAGCCTCCTTTTCTCCGGGGAGATGCCCCGGCCATGAAAAAAGCCGCCATTCCTGGCGGCAGGTTGCCACTTCGGGACACTTTGTCCCGAAGCGATATTTATACAAAAGCGTCCGGATCGTCCACATCGTCATAGTTGAGGATGTCCTCGTCCTCGTCTGTGAGCGAAGTTTCCGACACGGCCACCTTGTACACCTCACAAGCCTCGTTCAGCCCAGGCCGCCTGCGGCGGTTTATGAGTTTATCAAGGTCAAAGGCGTTTTTCTTTTTATCGGCTTCCGCCGTTTGCTTATAGTTGGGATGCTGCTTCAAATCGTATTTGGGCGAGAAAAACGGGGGCAGGCCCCGCAACTGCAAAATGCACTTGTCGCCCGGCATGGTCGCCAGTTCGCTGGGGGTCATCAGTTCCCGGCCCAGCCGCTGGGTATTCTGGTTGTAGCTTTCCGACTGGCCGCGGGAGCGGCCCTCGGTCTGCATGGAGATTGTGGCCTTTCCCAGCCAGTTCTCGGAAATTTCCTTGATTGTGCTGGCCTCCCGGCCACCCAGGAAGATCACGCTGTCCATATTTCCGAGAATGGTCTCCGCGTGCTTATCATAGATGGCCTTGCATTGTGCCAACTGCTGATAGAACAGGCACAGGCTCACCTCGCGGGAGCGGATCACCGCCACCAGCTTTTCCAGGTTTGGCACCTGGCCCGTGTTGGCCGCCTCGTCCCACAGCACCCGCACATGATGGGGCAGACGGCCCCCGTGTACGTTGTCCGCCCTCTCGCAAAGAAGATTAAACATCTGCGAAAAGGCCAGGGCCACAATAAAGTTATAGGTGGGCGTGGTATCGGAAATAGTAAAGAAAACCGCCGTTTTCCGATCTCCGATGCGGTCAAGCTCCAGCTCGTCATAACTCATAATTTCCCGGAGCTGGGGGATGTCAAACGGAGCCAGACGAGCTCCGCAGGAAATCAAAATGCTTTTTGCGGTTTTGCCGCTGGCCAGCTTGTATTTTTTGTATTGCTTGACAGCAAAGCAATTCGGCTTGCGTTTTTCCAGGCCCTTAAACATATAGTCCACGGTGTTTAGGAAGTTTTCATCATCCTCCTTGACCTCCATGCCGGAAATCATATCCACCAGCGTATTCATGTTCCGATCCTCGGCGGGGCCCTCGAAAATGATATAGGACAGCAGGGCGCAATACAAAAGCGTTTCCGATTTTGTCCAGAACGGATCGCCCTCCTTGCCGTCCCCCTTTGTGTTGGCTATGAGCGTATCCACAAATTTGAGAATGTCCGCCTCGTTTTTGAGATAGGCCAGCGGGTTATAGTGCATGGATTTAGAAAAATCAATGCTGTTAAAAATCTTGATCTTATACCCCCGCCGCTGTAAAAAGCGGCCTACCTGGGAGAGCACCCCGCCCTTGGGATCAACCACCACGAAAGAGGAATGAGCCTGGAGAAGCTGGGGCGTGAGCCAAAACCGGGTTTTGCCGGAGCCGGACGAGCCGATGACACAGCAATTCAAGTTCCGGGCGTTGGCCGGATTTTTCGGGCGCGTGTTCATGGTAAGAAATTCCGTCCCGGTGAGAATGACATTATTCTCAAACTTGGGATCGACAAAGGGCTTTATATCCTTTTCCGTTCCAAAGCGGGCGGAGCCATACTCCTCATCCCGGCGGTACTTTTTGGCGTTTTTGCTTTTCGTGTAGATCAGCAGACGGAACGCCGCCGCGCCCACAATGCCAACGAGCCAGTCAAAGGGAGCAAGCCCCGGCGCAAAGTCGGCAAAGGCCGGGCCAATGGTCTGGCCCAGCCCCATGAGCTTATGAGCAACATCCGCACCCGCCGCCAGCCGGTAGGCCGTCCCCAGTTTCAGACAGGCCCACAGGATAAACAGATAGGGGATGTTAGGTATCAAATACTTTTTGAGTTTATCTGTCCTCACGGGCCGCCTCCTTTACTCGTTCTTTCTTCCGGGGCTTTTCCTTTGCAAGCTGATCCTCAGCCCGTTTGAGCTGTTCCCGGATGGGGACACGGCTGGACTTGGAACGCTTCAACAGGCGTTTGGAGTATTCAGAAAAGCAAGCTGTCACCGCGTCCGCCTGGCCGCTTTTGAAAAACAGCAGGTATTTGTCCGGCCCGGTTTTATAAAAGGCATAATCCACATTGAAGCGGCGGGCCACCCGGTCAAACTGCCGGGGAGCTTCAATTTCAATGCTGTTTGTGGCGGCTCCGTGGGCCATGAGCTGGCGCACCGTTTGCCTGCCGTGGGGCGTCTGGTGCTCCCGGCGGGTCTTTGCAATTTTGCGGCCCGCCGCTTGGAGCGCCTGGGCCAGCACCCGCGCCGTCAGCTTGCTGGCCTTTATGGATAGTGCTATGGTACGTCTGGAAACATCCTCGTCAACCAGCTATATCCCTCCTTTCCCCGGCGCACCTTGGGACAAAGTGTCTCCAAGTGCCGCCGTTCTCTGGGCCCGGCGCGTTAGTGGCGGCCCTGGCCCTTGACCGTCAAAATGCCGTCCAGGGTGGTCGCTGTGATCCCCAGCCGCTGGGCCACCGCAATATCATTTTTCATCGCCTCGGTGATAGAGTGGCCGCACACCACCAGCACACGGGAACGCCGGAGCAGGTCGCGGGCCATGTCGATGCCGTTCTTGTGCTCCTCCGGCACCGCATCATTGAGAAACAGGGGCAGATACAGCGCGGGGCAGACAGGCGAAAAGCCCGCCTCGTACACGATGCGGCAGTACCGCGCCGCCCGTTCCATATTGTCATCGTCATCGCCGCACCATGCGGCGGTAATATAAGCAAGGGGTCGTTTCATCGTCAAAACCTCCGTAACTGAATTGTTGGGCCGGGTCAACCCTATCCCCCGCCCTTTCCCTATCCAGGGAAAGGGAGCGGCTCTGGAGGATATACCCCCGCCGCGTGGCCGGAGATAGCACAGCCGGGGCAGGCCGTCAAGGGCAAGCCACCGCAAGCGGCGGGGCGTTCCGCCCCCTTGACAGCCCACCTCCGACTGTGCTTTTTTATCCCCGGCGACGGGGGATATATCACCACAGAGCCCTGCTTTTCCGGGGCCCGGCACTTTGGGACAAAGTGTCTCGAAGCAAAGCCCCGTTACTTTTCCAGAGTGTTCTTTTTCTCCGGCTTTGCCAGTTCGGGCGGCTGTTTCTCTTTCCAGTCGTCCAGCAGGGCCATAATCTGTTCTTTCATTTTGGCGGGAGTGACCTCCTTGCCAAAATACTTCGACAGTTCAGATGTTGAAATAATCACGCCGCGATCCTCCTTCTTTTCTTCACTCAAAATCCCGTCAATCACATCGCCGTTGAGCTTGTCCTCCTTGTCAAGCTCCCGGAGCCGCTTGGCCTGGTTGACCGAGGGGGAGGACTGCTCCCCCTCAATGGAAACAGCGATCAATCGCTGGTTTTCCGGGCGGATATAGGACAGCTCCACCGCAGGCATAAAGCCCAGCTTTTTGGCGTCCGTCATATCCAGGAGCTCCGGGACAAGAGAATTAAGCCGGATATAACGCATGACTTTTTTATAGTTCATATCGTGATCCGCACCCACAATCTCAACAGAGCGTTTCCCCAGGGCCTGCTCCTCCTGGCTGTTGCCGGGGCGGGCCCCCTGGTGCTTGATAGCCTCCACCTCCAAATCCAGCAGGCGGGCCAACTCGCTGGGGAGGGGCTCCCCGCGCTGTTTGTTGCTGTTCCGCATTTCCCGGACGGCTTCAAAGTCCGTCATGTTGCGGACAATACAGGGCATTTCATCCAGCCCGGCCCGTTCACTGCCATGATGACGGCGGTGGCCCGCGATGATCTCATAGCCCTGGCCGTCCTTTTCCGGGCGGACGGTGGCGGGGGTCATAACGCCATGCTCCTTGATCGTCCCCACCAGGTCATCCATCGCCTTATCGTCCTGCACCTTGTAGGGATGCTCCCGGAACGTGTGGAACGCATGGAGCTCGGACAATTTCAAATAGACAACCTTGCCCTCCTCAACCGGGCGGGGCGGCTCGGCTGGTGTAGGCGGCAGGTTGATCTCCGGGACAGGGGCCGCCGCAGCTTTGACGGGCCCGGCCTTGCCCTTTGGCGGAGACTTGGGCGGGCCCATCCCGCCGGAGCCCTTTTCCGGGGTTTTCTTTTTACTTTGGGACACTTTGTCTCGCGTGGACGGCTGAGCCTCGGCGCGGGCCGCCTTGTCCCCCTTGGGTGGGCGGCCTGCGCGGGGCTTGGCCGTCTTTTCCGCTTTTGGAGACTTCGGCTCCGCCTGTTCCTTTGGCGGACGGCCCCGGCGCTTTTCCGGCTTTTCCGCTTCAACGGCGGGAGCCTTGCCGCCCTTATCATCATCACCCCGCACATCCGACAGGTTGATGACCTTACCAGACGGAGCAGGGCCGCCCTCGCCCATACCGGGGAGCGTCACCTGTTCGGCCTGTTCCGGCGCGGGCGGTGCGCCGGGCCCATCCGGGGCTGGGGACTCCGGGAGCTTTTCTCCCTCCGGGCCCTTGTTCAATGTTTCATCTGCCATTCGCTAACCTCCTTTTTTGTGGCATGAAAAAAGGCCAGACCATACGGCCCGGCCAGCGAAAAATATTCCCCCTTTCCATTTTTAATTTTTGATTGATACCACTCCTTTCCCTGTCGAGCCATGAAAAAACGCCCCTTTTGTTGATACAAAAAGTGGCGTTTTAGTGTAGGTTGGCTCGGTTTTTGTTGTGATTTATTATTATACCTTTGTCAAAGACGGTTATCATTTCCGTAATCATGTTCTTGAAGTTTAGACCTTGTCCGCGCTTGGTAATCATACAGGAAATAATCTTCTTTGCGAACAGCTTCAATAACATTCTTATATACATTGAAACTGGCAATATAAGTACCATTTACACTGAAGTCAAATTCTTCGTTTACCAAATCACAAAAACAGCTTCTACAATCTTCACTATGTTTATCTGAAAACTTGATCTCTAAATCAGAAGCATTATTAATCCGTTCAGTTACTATAATCGTGCCTTCCGTATAATGTCCGCTTCTTGCTGCTCTACCAATAAGATTTATTATTTTTCTCGTTGTAACATCATACATGTAATTTGAAGTTTCGGTCATGATAAGATATTTAATTGGAAGATTTACCCCTTCAGAAAGTGTTGAGGTACAAAGAATAAGCTTTGAATACTGTCGTTTCAAATAATCTTCAGCTGTTCTTTTCAGTCCTTCCTCTAGATCAGCATAGTGAACTAGAACTCCACATTCAGCTGCATTATAGTATTCACCGCGACCATAATGAATTTCGATTTGGCAAAGGAGCTTTCGCACCTGATCACCATTTACACCAGAAGCTATATTATTAAGTAAAAAGTTTCTTTCTCTTAAAAAGTTGATTCTTTTCAAGTATCCATCAATTCTATTTCTGGTACCAAAGTATATTGCCAAACTCCCATTAGGTATCAACAAATCTGCATAGTATAATGCTACGTCTCGCCTGTCTTCGGGAAAAAACTTTTTTGACTCTTTTCCTGCTTTAGTTGGAATGTTTTTTAATTTAATTGAATTCTGAACATAGTAATCCCGATCACTAAAGTCACTCAACTTATAGAAGTCTAAATCTTCATTGTTTCCTAAAACCGCAATATGTTTTGATGTACTCGGAATATCCTTATGCGATAAAGATTGGTATGTATGATTCCTGAACAACCATTCCCCCAACTGCTCTCCATTGGGTATTACTGCTGAAATGAATATCAGTTGTTTGTAGTGCGCATTATTCTTTATATGTGTGAGCAATAGTTCAAAAGAAGCGCCCCTATGGTCATCATCTATCATGTGTCCTTCATCAAACACAAAAAGATCTATTGTTTCTAGCACGTTAGAATTGTGGAACAAAATATATTCTAGTTTTTCTGGTGTTAGCACCAAAATATTACGACTATCTTCAAATGCAAAATCATTCTCTTGTAATATGTCACTCACAGAATTGACATTTACGTTTTTGAAGTTTCCTTTCATTGATTCACTTATTTCTTCACAGAGAGATCGAAGCGGTGCAACAATGACAGCATTTTTTGCTTTTTCAGAAGCAAATGCCGAAGCAATAATAAATTCAATACTTTTTGTTTTTCCAGATCCAGTCGGTGCCTGTATTATCAGATTATTTCCTGCATATCCACCAGCTTTTCCGATTTCAATCTGAGATGGCCAAAGCATTACTGGCATCTTCGAAGGCTTCAAATACTCCATAATTTTCGCAAAATCCACACCGGTGTATTGAGGCAGTAACTTAGCTGCCAAGAACCCCGATGACATTTTTACAATACTCCGTGTGATTATATTAAACAGCGAATCCAACTGTTGGCCTTGGATGATAGACTCCTTGTCAATTTTCTCGCACAGGATCTCAAGCTCGGAGGCATCACCTTCTCCGGAAACAAATGAATCTACAAGCTCATAAAAGTTTGCTCTTTCAAACTCAAGTACACCAGTACTGGTAGATAAAAGACTTGCTAAAAGGTATGCTAATCGCCTTTCACTGCTTCCAGCCACCTGATTTTTAATTGCACGATTTATTAATGTTACTGCATTTCCAAAATTTCCAGCCAAGAAATACGCACTTGCTCCAAATAAAAGATACTCGCTGGAATATTGCTGTTTCTCATCATAATTAAGTGCGGCATCAAAATAAGTAGCTGCAAGGCTAATATCCTCAATCAAATCTTGATCTACAGAATCACTTAACAGATTCTGGGCATATTCAATTATTGAAAAAATGCTCTGAAAATCTAAATCATCAGAATTTGTACGAAATCTAGGATACTTACTTTTTTCAATCCCAAATTCTTTTTGCTTGGATTTGGACTGAGCTTCTCGGATCGCATATTTAAATTTTGCCTTAGACATGGCAGGCCCTCTCATATAATTGCTTCGCTAAATCTAAAAGGTTCTTTCCATAAACAAAAATTGTTCGTTTGAATTGTGCTCCGTCGTTGTATTCCTTAATAACCTTGCTCTCATCATATGAATTGACAGATGTCGTAGCCGAGCCTTCAAACTCCTGACGATGGTCTTTTTCTAATTTATTTACAAATCTACGAACTGCAGCTCTCTTTTCCAGATCGCCATTGGCGCGGTATAGTCTTGCAAGATAGTTTAACGAAATCGAATATCTGAATGTATCTTTTGACGAGTCATTATACGCCTTTGTAATAACCGTATAATCCGTCTGTGACAGCACCGCCTTTGATTCCGTAATAAACAAGGTGTCGTTAATGTCTGAAGCTCCACTAGCGATCAGTGTATATGTAAGAATATCGCTACCAGTCACCCCTTGTTCTGGAGTCGCCTTAAATGTATGTCTTCCTCTCAGAGCCTGCTCTCCCAAAATATGCTCTCTAATATCATAAGTAAGTATCTCTGCGAATTCACCGCTTATCGTTGTAGATCCTAACCTAATCGTCTTGTCCGGAATGATATTCTGCGAAAGATATTCATATTGGTCCATTCCTGTCATTTCCAACTCGTCATCAAGTTCATCGTCACTGATATAATGTCTACGAATATGTTTAGCCCAGTCATCGAGAACTGCATCGTCATTGATATCATACACTAATTCAAAGCAACATATTTTGTGTTCATGATCAATCACAATATCTTTTGTTTTGAGCCAGCTTAAATATAATGGTTTGTCAAAATTCAGCATTACGTTTTCCTTCAATCACTTACAATCGGTTAAAAATCAATTTCATACCCGAGATATTTTCTGGCGGAAGAATTCCTTATCTTGATAGAAATCTTATGATAATGGACTCCTTCTCCACCTGTTATTATGCGGTGAACCAGATTCTGTACATTGTCATCTTTCAAAAGGTAAACAAGCTCAGGCATCCGAGGAAAATGACCATTCATAAACATACAATCCATGGAGAAGCGTTTGTTTGCCACGGATTAACAATACTATCCATAGAAAAGTGTTTGTCTGTCGCGGCCAAAAATCTACTTCAAACCAGTGTATGACGCATTATCACACAGTACCAAATGCCCTGACTTGCCACGTTTTACCGCACATTGCGCATACTGTACATAATGCCATAACGACATTTTACATAAACATACACTTTAATCGTAGTCAAAACGTAGTACATGCTTTACGCAAGGACGCGATTTGCTGCGTTTTGCTCAGATATGCGTTGTTATGTATATTCGGCGGTCAGTTTGCCGTGGCAAATAAAAAGGATTTTCTTCATATCGCGGTGTCTCCCAGATATTATCGATTGCTATAGACGCGCTTTATCCGCAAATTTGGAATCCCTCTTCTGTTTTCTTCAAGATTTTCTGATGCTGAGCCAGCAGATACATTACGATATACTTTGGCACCGTACTGACACTCATATTTATAGGAATTTTTACAATGCGCATCTCATAAGATGCGTCAATAGCAGTAATATCAAATTGCTTCCCTTCATTGATATATTCTGCTTTCCATGCTTCTTTTAACGCGCACGAAAGCCGACAAGATTTATATGCTATGCTATTGTTCCTTTGATTCTGAAAATACACGTGTTGCTCCGCAGTTTGCTGCTGTTCTTCTTCTAATTGCTCAATAAAGGAATTTGCGGAAATGATTTCGCCAGCGGGATTGATTAGCCGTACTCCCTCAGTAAACACCGCCTGTGAGTCACATAGATTTGATAGCTCTGCCTGTTGTGAAGGATTGTTTGCCGTAAATGAAACGTCTAATGTATTATAATGGCTAAAGAATGCTGCATTTAAATAAGCACTTGCGCCAGCTTCTTGTCTTATAGTTATCAATTCAATACCATGCGTTTTGGCGTACGTCATTGCGCCAGACTGAAACCCGCTGCTTGATACAAATGCACCATGCGGCTGACCTGGAATATCCATCAAAATGCCATGAAAAGCAATGATTTGTTCTTTCTTAACCGGAGATTTCCAGTTTTTGATTTCCATCAAAGTTTGGTACGGAAATCCTCCTAGTTCAAAATCCCAAAGCACATCAATTTGATGCGTAGCGCCACTGATGCCTTTAATAGTTTCATTGTGGCGTACCGCAATATGCTTTAGTCCGCACCTTTCGTAGTCGACAATCGCTTGAAAAATATCTTGGACAAGTTTTTCATATTCTGTACCCTTGTTTGCCATACCAACCTACCCCACGTTTCAGTTGCACAAAGGCTCCATTCTGGTAAAATCCAACTACACGCAGACGTTTCTTGCTTTGCATAGTCTGAACATTCCAGTAATGTTTTTCTCTTTTCCTTGCCTTGTGCAACTCTTCCATATAAATTTTTCACTTTGCATTTTACACGATTCGTTCCAATCGTTCAAGGGTATATAGAATTATGACACACAATCAACCAACTCGTAACTTTTCAATTTTCTCGATCCCGCTTTTCAGCCGCACCAGTATTTCATCTTTAGACAATATCCTGACAGACTCTACCAACGCACGAATTTGGTATTCGTCCCATTCAGCAATGGCTGTACCGGCCAGCTCCAGAGCGTCTGCGGCCAACTCCATGTGGCTGGTCAATTCTGCGTCTTCTGCCTGCCGCTGCTCCAGTTCGGCACGTTTGGCTTTCAGTTCTGCTTGTTGGGCAAAGATCGCCTTGAAACGTTCAGTGTAGTCGGCACTATTGCCGGAGGCCGCAGTTGCGAAGGTGGCGTCAAACTCCTGTGCCAGAGTTTCCAGTTGGTGGTCGATATCAGCGATGGTAAGTTCTCCACTTCGGCTGGGGCGTATCACCACCTGTAGATTTTCCGTGACCCGCCGCACCAGTACGGGTTTCTCAGACATTACGCCGTTGATAACCCGCAGGATGGCCTGCTGGAGCTGCTGCTCATCCACGGCGGGCGAATCATGGCAGTATTTCTTGCCGTAGTCGAAGCGGCTGATGCAGCGCCAGACGATGTGCTTCTTTCCCCTGTTGACCCAGGTGCAGCGGCGGTACAGTGTGCCGCATTCACCGCAGATGACCCGATCTGACAGGGCATATTTCGGCGTGTAGCAGCTTCTGCCGCTGGGAGTACTTTTCTCTGTGGTACCCTTTATGGCGGTACGACGAGCCAGCTCTGTCTGAGCGGCGTCGTATGTCTTGCGGTCTATAATCGCTTCGTGATTATTTTGCACCAGATACATAGGGCGCTGTCCTGTGTTTCGGATGGTCTTGCGGCTGATGCAGTCCTGCCGGAAGGTCTTTTGCATCAGGACATCACCTACATATTTCTCGTTGGAGAGGATGCCGCGTACCGCGGAGTGTGTCCATGTTGCACCGCCGCGGGCGTTTGGAATGTGGCGTTCCTCCAGGTCTTTGCGGATCATATTAAGGCTGTCGCCGCGGAGGTGCTTCTGGTAGATCTCCCGGACGATCTCCGCCTGTTCTGGAATGGCCCGTGGCTTACCATCCGGCCCTTTCTCATAGGCGTACAGATTGTGGTAGTTAATGGTAGCCTCACCGCGCTGCATGGCGTAGCGCTTGCCCGCCTGGATATTGCCGGAGATGGATTCGCTCTCCGCTTGGGCGAAGGCCCCCATCATGGTCAGCATCAGCTCCGTGGACTCGTCCATGGAGTTGATGTTTTCTTTTTCAAAGTAGACCGCGATGCCCTGCGCTTTCAGCATTCGGATGTAGTTGAGGCAGTCCACCGTATTGCGGGCGAAGCGGGAGACGGACTTGGTGAGGATCAGGTCGATCTTGCCTTGCTTACACCATTTCATCATCCGCATGAAGTCCGCCCGCTTCTTGGCCGAAGTGCCGGTGATGCCTTCATCCGCGAAAATGTCGGCCATCGTCCACGACTTGTTCTCCATGATCTTATCGGTGTAGTAGTTCTTCTGCGCCTCGTAGCTGTTGAGCTGATCCTCCTCTTTGGTGGACACCCGGCAGTAAGCCGCCACCCTGAGCTGCCGCTGCTCGGCAGGCCCTGTATTTTTTGGCGCGGCGGGTATCACGATCACCTTTGGCTTGTTCTCTCCCACGGTTATACTCTCCTCTCGATGATCTGGCCGTCTTTTAGTAACAGGCTGGCCTGCCCCTTTTTGACATAGACCTGTGACACGGTACTTTTCAGCAATTCGGCGTCGATCTCCGCCATTGGTACGGCAGAGGTGAATAGATACCGCAGGCGCTGGCTTTCGTACTCATTGCTTCCGATGGCACTATATTGCATCCCGGCCAGCCGCAGGGCGATCTCTTTGGCACCGTCCTCATCTACCGGGCTGGTGGTAAGTGCTGCGGAGAATCGCCGCTCCATTTCGGCCAGTTCACCACGGTTGACTGTCTGTGGCTGTGGCTTGATCTGTTCCGGCGATGCCGCAAGGCTGTTCAGCAGGGACAGCACCTGCGATTCCACCGCCACGCTGGGCCTGCCGTTGCACAGACGGCGCAGTGCCTTTTGCGCTTCGGTTATCTGCACCGTAGGCTTACGCTCTGACCGGCGCTGGGCTACTTCCTGTAGCTGCTCCGCAGAAAGGATCGCCGGAAATCGTTCTGTACCGGCGTAGCGGTTGTCCTCCAAAATACGAGCCACCATATTCTTGTTCCAGGGCTTGTCCGCATCGTAGGGCGGCCCTTTTTCTTTCAGATGGTCAGTGATGTCATTGAAGGATGCCCCGGCCAGATAGCGGGCATAGATGCCCTGCACCGCCTGTGCCTCCTGCGGATGAACGACTATCTCGCCCATGACCATTTTGTACCCGAAGGGCAGCTTCCTGTTGCCCATTACCGCACCGTCCTTTCTATACCCTCCCGCAGCTCCAGCCCATTTTTCAGACGGAACCACAGGCTGGTGCTGCTCTCGATGATGACCTTGTCAATAAGCTGACCGAACAGCTCCCCGTCAAAATCGTGCAGCATTTCAGGCCCCCTTGCGAGGATAGTGATGAGCTCCTGGGTGCAGGGGATGGTATCATCACCGTCTTGGTTGAGGATCCTGCTTTTGGCTTGCTTGGCGGCGCGGAGCTGTTCGGTCAGCGCATTGCTCTTGGATATAAAAATGTCAGGATCAACGCAGCCGCTTTCTCTCAGAGTGGTCAGCAGTTGATTCTGACTGGTAAGTTCCGCTATTTGTTTGTTCAGCTCAATGACATCCACGCTCCAGAGGAATTTCCGTTCACGGATAGACTGGAGGTTGGTAATGAGGTCGGGCAGAATGTGGCTGCCCTGATGCTTGAGGTTGTAGTACAGCCGGAGGAAGGCTTGCTGTATCTAAACTTCGGGGATCTGGGTAATGGGGCAGGCTGTTTTGTCGGCCTCATGGTGCTTACACGCCAAGTACAGCGTACCATTTACCATCTTCTTCCGTAAAACACTGCCACATGAACAGCACATGACTGGATGATATATTTTTGTATTTGCCTTCATAGCCGGTCTTTCGTTTCTTTCTCCCAACAGTTTCTGTGTCGAATTAAATTGCTCTCTTGAAACGATAGCAGGATGTGTCGCCTCTACATAGTATTTTTCAAGTATACCATTATTTACAGCATTCTTTCGAGGGAGAATAGCAGTTTGATATGTCTTCTGCCATAACGAATCCCCAATATATTTTTCATTACGTAGGATCCTGCTGACAGCTCTCTGTGACCACTTTTTACAGAATTGCAGATCATTCAGCCATTTGGCGATCTCCGTTGTACCTGCACCAGACAGATATCTGTTAAAAATGGGCCGAACTACTTGGGCCTCTTTTTCATGTACTTCAATCTTCCCCTCAACAAGGCGGTAGCCAAACGGCTGTGATGTTGGAATATACTCCCCACATTCCATGCGCCTTCGATAGCTCCAGCGCATATTCCCAGAGACGGACTCGCTCTCACTCTGTGAGAACGCAGCGTGCAAGGCTGTCATCAGTTCAGAGGACATCCGTGCGGTATCGATGTTTTCTTTCTCGAAGAAGATTGTCGTGCCGCAGGCTCGGAATTGTCGAATGGCCTCCAGACACTCCGACGTGTTGCGGGCGAAGCGCGAGATGGACTTGACCAGAATGCGGTCGATGAGTCCGCGTTCGCTGTCAGCCAGCATCCGCTTGAAGTCATCTCGCTTCTCCACTGAGGTGCCGGTGATGCCCTCGTCGGCATAGATGTCCACCAGCCGCCAATCATCATGCTCGGTGATGTACTGCGTATAGTGGATGTTCTGAGCCGCGAAGGAATTTAGCTGATCCTCCGAGGAGGAGCTGACCCGGCAGTAGGCGGCCACCCGCAACTTCTGGGTGTCCCGCTCATGGGTGGCTTCGATCCTAATGACCCGTCGTTCTTTGCCGTTCAGGGCAAGGTTTCCGCTGATCTCTTTCTCTTCCGTGGCCGCTCACCTCCTCCTTGTAGCAACATAACATACCACAACCGCTACTGTAAAGCTACTGCTTTTTGCGAAGAAATTCAGAAAGAAATAGGGATCGTCGCGCCGGTCTGCACGGCGATACGCACAGCGACTTGCTTCAGTTCCGTCTTGGGAAAACCGGCTCGTTTCAGCGCGGCCAAAAGGTTCAGAATGCCGCAAAAATCAACGTTCTTGTCCTGCATAGTTTTCTCCTTATATCCGTTTTCTGATGGCACAAACATGGATGCTGCGGAAAGGGGTAATAGGGGTGTAGGTAGTAGGTATGTGAGGGAGAGAGAAAATGCAGCACCCGCGTTTCTGCCATCAGGCAAAGGTCGTGGCGGGGCCGCCCCGGTTTCCCGGAACGACCCACGCCGTTTCTGTCGTTTGTCCAGTCCTATTCGACACTACTTCCCGGACTGTTGGGCGGTCAACTGGTCTGCGGCTGGCACCGCACATGGGAATCTCACCCCTCCGAGGATCTCTCCGAGCTGCACCGATTGCTTGTATCTGTCGCTATGCAGAAATACCATTGTAGGCAGATGAGGTCATGGCGAGACAGCCTGCCGCGGCTGCTTTTGGATGAACGGGTATCGCTGGGCACCTTCCGATCTGGGACCTGCATTGACACGGGAGACTCCCGTGCAGGTGGTCATGGCGCGTTCTCCGCATCGCTGTCCTCTTTCTTACGGAGGCTCATCTGCTGATGTGATTCAGTTGCCGAATATGGCCGAATGGCGTTTTTCAAGGTACAATAGGCCCTTTGTTTGGCTTGAGTAAATTGTACCTTGAAGGAAAGCCACGGAACAGAAACAGTTTGGAACATTGCATACCCAAAATGGAACATTTTACAGTTCCGCTTGCAATTCAGAGAGGATATCGATTGCCATTCTCAAACACTGCTTTCTGTCCACGCGATAGTTTTCTTTCCCAAGCAAGAGAAAATCCATGGAGACATCGAAGAACATTGCCAGCTCAATGGCAATTTCAATCGGGCCTATCTGTAAGCCGTTCTCAATTTTAACTATGTAGGTTCTACTAACATTTATCTTTTCAGCAAGCTGTTCTTGAGTGAGCTCTCTGCCGATGCGTAACCGTTTGATTCGCTCCCCGTATGCCATTCGGTCAAAATGCATTTTATTCCCTCCGTTTCGTCATTTGTGAAGAACTCGCAAACGGCAGAAACGGTGGGGCACGGCAATGAAATTGGCATCCGCATAATGAAAAGCGGAGAAAAAGCCAAGGATGGCCGCAAAGGGCCATCCTTGGCTTTTCCTCCGTTTTGTTGTGTTGTCTGGTCGCATGGTTAGGCGGCCTCTCGAATATCTCCAGAGGCCAATGTGTTCCGGGAACTCCGCTTCCTATAT
>ERZ773178.2982-NODE-2982-length-14862-cov-13.728439_pt1 | contig 14862 bp, 15 predicted proteins | sample MGYA00580533_ERZ773178 | MGnify/ENA primary metagenome ERZ773178 (study PRJEB29015, sample SAMEA2737859) | human gut metagenome | biome: human gut; feature: human-associated habitat; material: faeces | place: China | collected 2012 ...
TCTATGAGTCGCATCCATTCACCTGTCGAGGTGGATTCACGACCTGGCATATGAGCTACTTTGTCAGGGATGTATGTACAATACGGCAGTTTTCGACGGCTCCATTCTTTCTTCAATATTTCTTGATTGACTTCGGGTTTTATCGTCTGTCGGGCCGTGAATTGTTTTCGCGCATAGGCTTCCAGATTACCGCCATTCGCTATATAGGTGCGCATCCGGGCGATTTGTTCGGCTCCGAGGAGACCCCATCCCATACACCGGGAGCTCAGCCGGTCAGACAGTATATGGCTTACGTGTCCTTCCGTTCTGCTAGCAGCATCTGGCTGAGTCAAGGCTTTATGGGGACAGAGCTTTCCATCCAGAAAAAGTACGCCGTCCGAGGAGCTTTCGGCGTCCTTGGCAGACTGGCACTTTCGTTTCATAGACATTGATCAGCTTCATCTCTTTCGCATGACCTTTTTGCATCGCTGCATGGTCCTCGTCGGCTTCCACATACACCTTGTGAATCCCTGGTTTCGCTGCTGGCATCACCGCCGCCTGATTGGGAATCGTCCCTAATATACCATCAGCGGGGGAGACGGCGGACGGCTTCTCAAGGAAGCACTGGCGGCACGGGGCGTTCATCAGATCATTCTCTTTGACGAAGGCGGCAGTGTGACGACCGACGATAAGGGGCACCGCATTGCCCACGTCGGTCTGGGAGATAAGTCACAGATTGTCTACGAACTCTATAAAGACGGGACAGGCGGCCATTCCAGTGTACCGGGACTGCATACGGATATGGGAGCTCTGGCCCGCTGCATCGTGGCACTGGAAGATCATCCCCGGCCGTATAAACTGACGGATTTATCCCGGGGTTGGCTGAAAGGTATGGCTAAACTGGAAACGGGGGATAAACAGCGGATTTTCAGTGACCCCGACCGGTACTGGGATGAAGTGTGTGAACTGGCCCGTCAGGATGCCCGCCTCGATGCGCTGCTCTATACGACGATATGTGTGACCATGGCCCAGGGAGCCCAGCAGCCTAACGTCATCCCGGCACACGTAAGCGCTACCATCAGTGCCCGCGTACTTCCCGGGGAAACAGGGGACGAAATTCTGGCGTATATCCAGCAGCACCTCACCGGTGGCATTCAGGTCCGCCGCGTATCCGGCATCGACCCGGTCAACGCAGATACACCGGACAGTGAAAAATTCCGTCTGGTCGAACAGACTATTCACGACGTATACGGTGATGACGTCATCGTCATGCCGGAACTGATGCTGTTTGCGACAGATTCCCGCTATTACAAGGACATTGCCAGGCACATCTTCCTCTTCAGCGGCTATGAACAGGACGATACGTGGGGGCCCATGCACGGTGTCAACGAACGCATTCCTGCTGCCACACTTCCGGGATCTCGTAATTTCTTCCGCAGACTGATGGAAAATTACAATGCATAACAGAATAAGCCTAAAAAAATGGTTTATGGAGTATTTTGTTCCATAAGCCAGTTTTTTTACTTATACGAAAGATAGCATGTTGTATTGCTTCATGCGGCGGATATCCTCTTTGGAAATCATCAGAGATTTGATGAGGTCGTCTGTTTCCGGGAGAATTTTTTTTGAAATAAGCATTTTGGTAGCGACGGGCATTAATGGTCGGGAAGAAACGCCGAATTCCATGGCCCATTTGGTGGGAGCATCTAAAAACGACGCGAGGATACGGATAATATATTTTTCTATATAGGTATCCTGATTCTGGAATTCCATAGTGGTCAGGGCGTCGTAATGGGATATTGTTCCTGTATAAGTGTTTTCACAATTCTGATATTCATCATAATTCTTTATATTCATGTACATGATGGCTGGAAATATATGCTGATTTTCCGGAAATACATTGATAATCGTGCGGTTCAGATGGTTATTACGGCCATCATACATATATATGTACATGTGATTCAGATTTTTGAAGAAATTGGGAACGGTTATAGTTTCTGTTGGGACATTTTCCGGTGGCATGTATAATAACTGCTCGAGGCGGACCTGTAATACCTGTGCAATATCGAACAGGGTATCCAAATCCAAAGAAATTTTACCGCTTTCATATTTGGAAACTGTTGCTTTGCTCTTACAGATGCGATCCGCCAGTTCCTGGACGGTCAGCTTATTCTTTTTCCGGAATGTACGGATTGCCTTACCCGTATTTTCTGTTACCAGAGACATGAAATCACCTCTGATGTCATTGTACACGTTTTTTGTTTCTTTAAAATATTCAAAATAAAAAAAACAATTGAAAAAACATGTCTTCTGATGAAATTGAAAGATGATTGGCTCTTATGTTTCGCCTAAAGAAACACGGTGACTATGTTTATGTCTTTAAACGAAACATAGGGGCTTTTGCCAGTGGACATCGGAACTGATATAGTATAAGCATAAACAGAGCGCTCTTACCTATAATAATTATAATTCTGAATAATCACATATTTGTAGAAAAGAGGAATACTGATGACGTACGATTTTGATGAAATCATTGACAGAAAACATACAAATGCGCTTAATACGGATGGATTCCGTGGTTATATTTTTGGAGACACGGAAGGCAAAATGAAATTTCCCTTTAAGGATGATGAATTTGTCCGCATGTGGGTAGCCGACATGGAATTTGCCATGTGCCCTGATGTTATCCAGGCCATCAAGGACCGGGCTGATAAGCGGATTATTGGATACAGCCAGGTATTTGAACCGGATTTTTATGAAGCATACAACGCGTGGAATCAGAAAATGTATGGCTGGACGTATCCAAAAGAAGAAATCTGCTTCTCTTTGGGGATTATTCCTGCTTTATATACGCTTGTCGATCTGTTGTTGGGGGACCACGATTATGCCATTATTAATACACCGGCATACGGATATTTCCAGCACCCGATTGATGAACGGCATAAACACGCTATCCACAATAAGCTGAAATGTGATGCCCAGGGAAATTGGACCATCGATTTTGATGCATTAGAAAAAGACGCCTCCAATCCGTTTGCCAAACTTCTTATCTGGTGCAATCCACAGAATCCGACGGGACGGGTCTGGACAAAAGAAGAACTCCGCAAGGTAGCGGCTATTGTAGAAAAACATAATCTTTGGATTATCAGTGACGAAATCCATTGCGATCTCCTGCGCCAGGGCGTTAAACATATCCCCATGGCTAAGATTATGCCAGAATATAAAAAACTGATTACCTGCACCTCTGTATCCAAAGCATTCGATATGGCGGGGATGATGTTTGCCGAAATTATTATCCGCGATGAAGAATTACGTAAACTTTATATCAGTGAAACCAACACGTACGCTATGAATCTGAATCCCCTTTCTATTGCCGCTCTACGGCCGCTTATGCTAAAGGCCATGATTGGCTGGATCAGCTTAAAACATACCTTGATGGCAATTTTAAACTGGTCAAGGAAACCTTTGCCAGGGAACTTCCGGATATTACGTTCCAGATTCCCCAGGCGACGTATCTGGCATGGGTCAACATGAATCCGTATCTTGGCGATGTGGAAGATATTCCTGATTTCATGGCTAATAAAGCAGGGGTTCTCCTGGAAGGAGGAGATGCACTCTTTGTCGATAATGCAAAAGGCTATATCCGCCTCAATCTGGCTATGCCGCGGGTTATCGTTGACAAAGGCCTGCAGCGTATCGTAAAGGCCGTTAAAGCCCATCAGGCTAAATAAGGGGTGGCCTACTATGGAAAATGCTACAAAACGTATAGGAATGGCTTCGGGCAGTACCCATTGGGAAAAAGCGGGTATGACTCAGGAAGAATGGAAGAAGGCCGTAAAATTCGATAGTACAGACTGGGGCTGGGTAATTATGAGTATTGGCATGGCTATCGGTTCGGGCATTGTCTTCCTGCCGGTACAGGTCGGTCTAGTAGGTCTCTGGGTATTTTTCGCTTCGGCAGTCATCAGCTACCCAATCATGTATGGTTTCCAGCGGCTGTACATTAACACCTTGGCTAGCTCGCCGAAGTGTGAAGATTATGCCAGTGTCATCAGTGGCTATCTGGGAAAAAACTGGGGATTCTTCTTGGGGATTATTTACTTCATCATGATTATTATGGGAGTCATGATGTACTCTACGGCTATCACGAATGACAGTGCTTCCTTTTTGTACAGTTTTGGAGTAACGGATGCTATTTTATCTGAAAATCCTCTGTATGGACTGGTCATCATTGTATTATTGATCGCAGTCGCTTCCCGTGGGGAACAAATCCTTTTTAAAGTATCGACCGGTATGGTACTGACGAAATTAATCGTTATAGCCGTATTGGGAGCTGTCATGATTCCCTATTGGAATCTGGCAAATGTAGGTGCATTTCCTAATTGGGGATATTTTATCAAAGAAACGATTGTCATGCTGCCTTTTACGCTATGTTCTATCCTGTTTATCCAGAGCATTAGTCCTATGGTCATTTCTTACAGGACGCACAATTGCAATATTGAAGTGGCATGGTATAAGTCCGTACGGGCTATGAATATTGCCTTTGCCGTATTGTTTATCACGGTATTTTTCTATGCTATTTCCTTCAACCTGGCTATGGGCCATGATCAGGCTGTAGAAGCAGCGGCTAATAATATTTCCTCACTGGCTATGGCAGCCCGGGGAATGGAAGGCAATACGTTGAAAATACTCAGCCTGATATTGAACATTTTTGCTATTACGACTGCTTTCTTCGGTGTTTTTCTGGGGTTCCATGAAGCCTGTCAGGGAATTGCCATGAATATTCTGAGACGGATGATGCCGGAAGAGCGGATTAATAAAAAGACGGTCTCAATCGGAATCCTGATTTTTGCCGTTCTATTTTCCTGGGGTTCCAATGTATTGAACTTCCCTGTTTTGTCCCTGTTATCGTTCTTTGGGCCAATCGTAGGGATAATCGGCTGCCTCATACCGGCATATCTTGTTCACCGGGTAATGTTTTTACATCAGTATAAAGGAATCATGCTGAATTGTATTGTCCTTATGGGATTGTTACTTCTGGTTTCTCCGTTTTTACGTTTATTATAATTGTGATGAGGAGTGTTGTATCATGTCTATACGTATTATTTCTACGGTAAAAGCACCTGGCGCAGTTGGACCGTATTCCCAGGCTGTAAAAGCCGGTAATTTTCTCTTTGCATCCGGCCAGCTGGGTATTAATCCGGCAACGGGAAAACTGCCGGATGGGGCTGCTGCCCAGGCAGAGCAGAGCCTGAAAAATGTGGGTGCTATCTTACAAGAAGCTGGCGTTTCTTATGATGATGTGGTAAAAACGACAGTCTATCTTTCGAATATGAATGATTTTGGTGCTGTTAATGCCGTATATGCCAGTTTCTTTAAGAAAACGCTGCCTGCCCGGTCTTGTGTGGAAATCGGCAAACTCCCCATGAATGGCGATGTAGAGGTAGAAGGAGTTGCTTACTGCAAGTAAATCATGCTCTGCGCTTAGATAAATGCCCACCCTTCTTCCCTGGAAAAGGAACAATGGTTCCTTTTTCAGGGATTTTTTGGCGCCGAATAGGCATGATTAAACCCCAAGTTCAACTGGGGGTAAGTAAAATTTCTTAAAGTAAAAAAAGAACCTCTCATGATACAATGTAGATGGTCTGGCAACCACTACATTATTCAGAAGAAAGGTTCATGTCAATGAATGACGTAAAAAGTTTATCACATAGCAAATGGCGATGCAAGTATCATATTGTATTTGCGCCTAAGTACCGTAGACAAATTATTTATGGACAAATAAAAGAAGATATAGGAAAGATATTAAGGTAACTTTGTAATCGAAAGCAGGTTGAGTTAATTGAAGGAGAATGCTGCCCGGATCATATTCATATTTTAGTGGCTATTCCACCGCATCTTAGCGTATCTCAATTCATGGGATATTTAAAGAGTAAAAGTAGCCTGATGATTTTTGACCGCCATGCAAACCTGAAATATAAATATGGGAATCGACATTTTTGGCGCCGAGGTTATTATGTGGATACAGTGGGAAAATATGAAGGAGCTATTAAGGAGTATATTCGCAATCAATTACAAGAAGATATTGAAATGGATACATTAGATTTCAAGGAATACGTAGACCCGTTTACGGGTAGCAGGAAAAAGTGGGCCAAAAAAAGCCCCCGAGTAGGGGGCAGCCTGTAATAAAAGTGTGATTGCCAGACTTTTATTCGGTGCACTCTTTAGAGTGCTACCACAGGAGTTAGGCCCTTATAGGGTCTGAGCAAACCACCAGTTTTACTGGTGGTTATGATTCTTCTGTCGGAAAGAGATGTGCGGCAAGGGAATCTGCGCCAAGATGACGGCGGCGAAGACGAGGACGCAGCCGGTCAATTCTTTGGCTGTCATGACTTCTCCCAGGATAAGCCAGCCTGCTAAGGCGGCAAAAACTGATTCCAGGCTCATGATGAGGGTCGCCGTCGTCGGTTCGGTATATTTCTGGCCGACGATCTGCAAGGTGTAGGCGACGCCGCTGGATAGGCCGCCAGCGTAGAGCAGGGGCCATTTGGCAGCCCACAGGGCGGACCAGTTGGGTTGTTCGAAGAGGACCGTCAGGGTGCCGGAAAAGAGGAAGGCCGTGGTGAACTGGACCCAGGACAACTTGATGCTGTTGGCTTTTTTCAAGAGAAAATGGTCGATGACCAGGATGTGCAGAGCGAAGAAGACGGCACAGCAGAGGACCAGGAAGTCCCCGAAAGAAACTTGGAAATCGCCGTTGATGCATAAGAGGTAAAAGCCGGCAATTGCCAGGGCGACGCAGATTACGATGCTCCGCGAGACCTTGCGGCCCATGAAGCGGCCCAGGAGGGGGACGAGAATGATATACAGGGCCGTGATGAAACCGGCTTTCCCGGCTGTCGTCATGGAGATGCCGACCTGCTGCAACGTATCGGCAGCGCCCAGGACCAGGCCGCACCAGGCCCCGCCTATGAGGGTGATGCGATCCGGCTTCAACTGGTGCAAAATTGGCGGATACGTCCCATCTGCCCTTTTATCGGTAAACAGCAGGATGACCGGGATGAGGACGACGATGGCGATGACATCGCGGGCGGCGCTGAAAGTAAAAGGGCCGATATAGTCCATGCCGACGCTCTGAGCGACAAAAGCCGCCCCCCAGATGAGGGCCGTAATGAGCAATAGTATCGTGCCCTTTGCTTGTGACTGATACATGAGATAAACCTTCCTTTATTGTGGATTCGTCAAAGTGACAATAATATAATTGTACCATAAAACAAAAGCTTTTTTAGATGTTCTACTTCCAGATTTTGTAATATTTTTCACAAAATGTCGTTGCAGTTGTCGCAGGAAAGTTTTATACTATATGTAAGGTTATCTCATACTACTATTGCAAAGTCATGAAGGAGGAGACTTTAGAATGTACAAACTTTCACAAATTCCGGAAGAGTATAAGAAAAAATTGATTACGGCCGAACAGGCGGCAGCCCTCGTCAAAGATGGCGACCGCGTTTCTTATGGCCTCGGCTGCGCTGCTCCGTATGATATCGATATCGAAATCGGTAAACGGGCCAAAGACCTGCACGGCGTTGAAATCGTCGCTACGACCGTCGTCAAAGACGAACCGTATGCAGCATATCTGAATAGTGACTCGAACGAACAGATCCGTTTCGCAACGGCTCATATGAACGGGTTTGAACGCAAGATGTCCAAAGATGGCCGCTGCTGGTTCATTCCGATTCTCTTCAACGAATTGCCGAAGTATTGGGAAAACATTGATAAACTCATCATCCAGGTTCATCCTATGGACCAGTGGGGCAACTTTAACCTCGGACCTCAGGCTTCTGACCTTCGCGGCTTGATCCGTGCTGCTAAGACGATTATCCTCGAAGTCAACCAGAATATGCCGAAAGCCCTGGGCTATGAAACGGAATTGAACCTCTGCGACGTCGACTATGTCGTCGAAGGCTCGAACCATCCCATGCCGCAGATTCCTAACCGCGCAGGTACGCCGGTCGACGACAAGATTGCCGATTACATCATCCCCATGATCGAAGACGGCAGTACGCTCCAGCTCGGCATCGGCGGTATCCCGTCGGCTGTCGGCCGCAAACTGGCTGAATCGGATGTCAAAGATTTGAGCGGTCATACGGAAATGCTCGTCGATTCCTATGTCGACCTCTATGAAGCCGGCAAAATCACGGGCCAGAAGAACCGCGATAAAGGCAAGATCATCTATGCTTTTGCCGGTGGCACACAGCGCCTCTATGATTTCATCAACGACAACCAGATCGTCTTCAACGCTCCGGTAAGCTACGTCAACAATGTCGGCGTCGTCGCCAGCATCGATAAATTCATCTCCATCAACGGCTGCATCGACCTCGACCTCTATGGTCAGGTCAACGCTGAAACGGCTGGCTATCAGCAGATCAGCGGTACCGGCGGCCAGCTCGACTTCGCCCAGGGCGCTTTCACATCCAACGGCGGCAAGAGCTTCATCTGCGTCCATTCGACGCGTAAATTCAAGGACGGCCATGTCGAATCTCTGATCAAACCGACCCTCCCGGCTGGCACGGTTATCACGACGCCGCGTTCGGCTGTCCACTACATCGTCACCGAATACGGTACAGCCCTGCTGAAAGGAAAATCGACGTGGGAACGCGCCGAAGCCTTGATCAACATCGCTCATCCGGACTTCCGTGAAGAACTCATCAAAGATGCAGAAAAGATGGGTATCTGGACCAAGACCAGCAAGATTTCTATGTAAATAATAGGTTGTAGTCCGTAGGGGGGCACGTGGCAAGCCCGCCCTACAACGCAAAAAGAGGCTGTCTTCATGCGACAGCCTCTTTTTCTACGCTCCAGCTAAACTGGTGATTTTTTCCAGCATGTTTTGGTAAATCTTGATTTTACTTTCCAGTTCCTGACCGCTGCAAGGCTGGCAGTATGACGCCTTTGTCATGCTGTCGAAGTAGTCCAGGACCATCTTATCCAACTCTTTGTCAACGATGATGTAGAACGGGTCGGCCTGGCTGTTCATGGCCAGGGTATTCTTTTTGAAGAAGCTCATGCGGTAGTTGGAATAAAAGGACAGGTTGGCTTCTTTGTAGGACAGGAAGGCCGGCGACAAGTGCATAGTCCCCAAGGTGATGCCCTGGCTCTGGGTCAGCGTCCGGGCGATGACCTTCAAATGTTCAATCCGTTCGCTTGGCGTCAAGGTATACTGGACGTCGGTCAGGTCGATGTGGCCTGTTTCCAGATATCGCATGAAGGAGGGCGTCGGCACGATGAGCGATACACGGGCTTTGGCGATGATTTCTTCCCAGGTAATGCGTAGCCGTTCGATATTGCCGGCCCGGTCAGCTGGCGATTTGGCGATGAGCCGGTCGAATACTTCCTGCGGCAGGAGGTATTCGATGCCGTTGGTCAGGAAAAAGCAGAACCGCGACGTTTCATAGAAGGACGTGCGGTAGCCGTAGTCGTTGTTCCAAGGGCTCTGGATATGCGTGAGGAGTTTCGGTGTATGGTGGACGCCAAAGCGCTCGTAAATGTCGTGGACGACGGCCGGGTCGTCGATGTAGGAACACATCATCATGCCCCGGTGGCTCTGGAGAGAATACTGGATGACGAACTGGTCCTTGAGGATGATCAGATTGGCATCGCTCAAGGCGGAGAAGTCGTAAAAGGTAAATTCCGCATCCATGAAGCGGTTGAGGACGGCGTAGATCCGGGCTACGTATTCCGGATGGCGGCGTATCTTCCCTTTGTCCAGGCCGATGCGGATGCGCAGGCCCTTGTAAGAAGCCGGTACGTCGAGGTAAGACCAGAAGCCGTCGTCATAGAAATCAAAGAATTCTCCATAAATGACTAATTCTTCCTTGCCCGTCAGGGTAGGGATTTTTTTTCGGAACAAATCTTTTAAGAAGTGGGCGGCTTTCTGATGGCTCGTGACGATGCGGACAGGCCAGGACTTCTTGCTTTTCTCAGTGCGTCCGCTTTGGAGCGACGTGCGGTAGGCCCGGCTTAGATAGTCGCTGATGGCGAAGGCCAGGTCTTCTGTCGTGTCGGGAAAAGAAAAATAGCGGCAGCAGTCTTCGCGGCGATCGAGTTTTTCAATCGTTTCAGCAAAGAGTGCAGCCGCATCTTCATTGACGCGTTCTATAGCCCGTGACGATGGCAGCTTGGCTCCGTTGATCCACTTACTGATATAGGATACATCGTAACCGATGCGTTCTGCCAGGGTCACAGATTTTGTTTTCGTGAATTTCATGAATTTTTTCAATGCAATCGGGTAGGTTTCTACGATCATGTATCATTCCCCCTCTATATGGCAGCTTTTTTATTCACTCCTCCAGAAATAAGGCTATTTTTATTATTGTAACACAGAATTTATCGATAAAAAATAAGGTGAATAGAGTGAATTCATGAAAATTTCAAGCTTTCCTGTTTTTTTCAACCTGTCTGGAGACTATACTAAGGCCATGCTTGAGGACATCAAGCGAAGAAAGAATCTAAGCATCATAATCCTAGGAGGTGGACGGACGTGAGACCCTTTGTTTTTCCTTTTTCGCAGCACATCGGTGCCCCATCGGTCCCGGTGGTCCAGCCTGGAGACAGGGTACAGCGTGGCCAATGCATCGCTGAGGCTGGGGAAGGATTAGGAAGCCCGATATATACGAGTGTATCCGGGATGGTCCTGGAAGTGACGGGGAATGCCGTCATCGTTCGAGCTGACGACGTCCAGCCGAAAGACTACGTGCCCCTTACGGCACAGGCGCCGTTGGAGTGTATCCGTCAGGCCGGAATCGTCGGCTTGGGCGGCGCCGGATTCCCGACGTATCAGAAACTGGCCGTTCCTTTTTCTCATGACGGTGTCGTCATTGCTAATGCTTCAGAGTGTGAACCCATCCTGAACCATAATATCGACGCCTTGGAAAAAGATTGCCGTCCAATGATACGCGGCTTGCAGCTGGCTATGGATCTCGTCCATGCCGATAAAGGTGTCATCGCCATCAAAGCCATCCACGGTGACGCCGTCCGGACTTTACAGCAAGCTATTGCTGATGATGACCGCCTGGCCCTTCATTTTTTGCCCAATATTTATCCTGTTGGGGAAGAACGGGCCGTCGTCCGGGAAGTCCTAGGGACGCTCCTCGATGCCGGCAGCCTGCCGTCGAAAGCCGGAGCTGTCATCATCAATGTGGAAACGCTCCAGCGCATGGCCGAAGCCGTCGATGCTAAGAAACCGCTCATCGACAAAGACTTGACCGTAGCGGGCAAGCTGAACGGCCCGGAAGTCCAGATTTTCCATGATATGCCCTTGGGCATGGCTGTCAGCGATGTCTTGGAACGGGCCGGCGGCTTGGGAAAGGAATACGGCGAGCTCATCATGGGCGGGCCCTTCATGGGCAAACGGACGACGCTGGATGCGCCTATCGTCAAGACGACGGGCGGCATCATCGCTACGGAAACGTTCCTGCCAGGACCTGAAAAAATCGGCCTTCTCGTCTGCGCCTGTGGCGCTGATGAAAAACGGCTCCGGGAAATGGCAGCGTCCATGGGTTCTGCCGTCGCCGGCGTCGCCTTCTGCAAACAGGACCACGAAGTCAAGCCAGGCGTCCGCAAATGCGATAATCCCGGCCATTGCCCGGGACAAGTCCAACGGGTCATGACCTTGAAGAAAGAAGGGGCTCAGGCGTTGCTCATCAGCAACTGCACGGACTGTACCAATACGGTCATGGCCTGTGCGCCACAGCTCCATTTACCGGTCTACCATTGTACCGATGGTGCCCTGCGAGCTGTCCATCATAAATTAATCCGCCGCATCAAGGCATAACTCATACTACACAGGGGGAGTGATTGTATGTCTATTACGAAAGATACCTTACAGAAACACCTTACCGATCCTGCTGTTTTCTGCTGCCGCCGGGCCAAGGGGACAGTCATCGGAGCCGATGACCTGGAAGACCCGACGCTGTTTGACGATATGGTCGATGCCGGCCTGCTCACGCTCAGTGATGACGGCTTGACCATCGAAGAAGTCCTGGGCAGTACGCTCTTGCAGGATGTCGAAGCCTTGACGCCGATTACCCAAGACGTCTTGGATAAAGTCAATGCCAAGTCCGTACCGGCTGCACCAGCTGAGAAACCGGCTAAATCGGCAGCTCCGACAGTGCCGGCAGCTCCATCTGGTACGATTCACTTGAAAATTGATAAACTGGAAGGCCTGAGCCTGGATATCCCGGCCGGCACTATCCTAGGTGCTGCTGGTCCCTTGCCGGCTGCACCGGCAGAGGGAACGGGTGAAAAGAAAGTCATCCGCACACTGCTCAAGAAGCACATCAAGATCACCGATGTTGAAATCAGCGACAGGACGGCCATTGAAAACGGGAAAATCTTCATCGACGGATCTATCGTCGAAAAAGCCGTCAAAGAAGACCCGCTCTGCGTCAGCATGAGCCTCGATGTTATTTATCCTGATAAACGCCACGTCTATACGGACACCATCATGGACGTCGCGCCTATTGCGACGAAAGTCGAAGGCGAACTCGGTGAAGGCGTCACTAAAGTGGCTGACGGCGTCGTATTCATGCTCACTGGCGTCGATGAAGATGGCGTCCAGATTCACGAATTCGGATCGTCTGAAGGGTTCCTCGATGAAAAGATGTATTTTGGCCATCCTGGCTGTGCCGATGAAGGGGACATCATCATCCGCTGCCATGCCGTCATCAAACGGCTTACCGGGATGACCCGTCCGGGACCTTTTGCCGCTCATAAATGCGAAGACTACATCATTCAGGCCGTCCGCAACGAATTGAAGAAATACGACGGTGAAGTCGTCCGTGAAGAAGTTTGCGAAGACCTGCGCCGGAAAGGCAATCCCCGCGTCGTCTTGGTCAAGGAAATCATGGGTCAAGGGGCTATGCATGACAATGTTCTCTGCCCGAATGAACCGTGCGGCGTCATGGGCGGTCAGAAAAACGTCGACCTCGGCAACGTGCCCATCGTCTTGACGCCGAACCAGGTCCGCGACGGTTCCATCCACGCTTTGACCTGCATTGGACCGGCTACGAAAGAAATGACCCGCCACTATATCCGCGAACCCTTGGTCGAAGGCCTGGCTAAGGATGATGAACTGGACCTCATCGGCGTCGTCTTCGTCGGGTCCCCTCAGGTCAATGACGAAAAGCTCTGGGTTTCGGACCGCTTGGGTTCGCTTTTGGAAAGCCTGGACATCGACGGCTGCATCATTACGACGGAAGGTTTTGGCAACAACCACATCGACTTCATCCAGCATATCGGCCAGGCTGGCAAGCGGGGTATCCCCGTCGTGGGCGTTTCCTTCTGCGCCTACCAGGGCCAGCTCGTCGTTGGCAATCCCTATGCCGATGCCATGGTCGAAGAAAATATGGACCAAGGCGGTTTTGAAAACGACGTCGCCGGCTGCTCGTGCGTCACGAAAGAAGTGGCAGCCCGGGCTATCCAGATGCTCAAGAATAAGATGGCCGGCGTCCCCATTGCGGCAGCACCGAAAAAATGGGATAACGCCGTTATAAACGCTAACAATAAACTCCTCGGTCTCCCGGAAACAGTTCTCCTCGATAAAGGGACGCTCCATTGATGGCAAAACTCGACTATCAGATCAACCCGGTACTCATGGAAGGGACGGTTACCAAGACCGCTGCTGACGACGTGGTGCTCAACCTGCGGGGGAGACTCGGTGTGATCCACGCAGCACCGTCTTTGTTCCTTCATCAGCCTCGGGAAGGCCGGAAATTCCGATTCTATTTTAGCTATATGCAGATCGTAAAAGACCCGCTCGATTACGATTACGCGCCGCTCCAAAAAGACCGGGACTTCACACCGGTCTTGGCCGGCGGCGTCCTCAGCGAGGTCAATGATACGGCCATCAAAGCCGACTGCCTCGGCGGCCTGGCCACCATTGCCGTACCGCGGCGCTGGGTCTTTACGGATGTGGCCCTGGAAAAAGGGCAGTATACTGAATTTTACATCAGCCCTATGGCGGCTGTTGATGAACTATAGGAGGGGTAGTTATGAATTTGACGACTGTAGAAGGGATGCGTTCGGAAATCTTCGTTCCCGTTACACCGAAACCGGTATTTACCGAATTAAAGAAACCACTGAGCGAATGTAAAGTCGCCTTCATCACAGCTGGCGGCATCCATAAAAAAGACCAGACGCCGTTCAATACATCCGGGGATTTCACCTATCGCGTCATCCCCTTCGATACGTCATCGTCGAACCTGATGGTCACCCACGGCGGCTTCGATAACTCCGATATCAACAAGGACGTCAACGCCATGTTCCCCATCGACCGCCTGCACGAACTGGTGGCAGAAGGCTTCATCGGCTCCCTGCCGGAAGAAACATATACCTTTATGGGTGGCGGCGGCAACGTCGAAAAATTCCGCAACGAAACGGGCCCGGAAATCGCCAAGAAGCTCAAAGCCCAGGGCGTCGACGTCGTCCTTTGTACGGGCGGCTGCGGGACCTGCCACCGTTCGGCAACCATCGTCACCCGCTGCTGCGAAGCTGAAGGCATGAGCTGCTGCGTCATCGCCGCCTTACCGCCTATTGCCCGTCAGCAAGGAGCTCCGCGCATTACAGCGCCGCACGTACCTATCGGATCCAATGCCGGCGAACCGAATAATATCCCCATGCAGACGGCCATCCTCAAGGAATCCCTGGAATGGGTCCGCGATTGCCCGAGTTATAATGGTCTGAAAGTTCTTCCCTATGAATATCGCCATAATGTGTAATAAAAATATAATAAAGTTAAACGTTGCACAAGAATAAAAATGATAATATAATGGCTCTGTCACAACAAATGGTTGATTTTTGACGAGAAATAGCGTATAATAATAG
>ERZ773178.3010-NODE-3010-length-14768-cov-15.193978_pt1 | contig 14768 bp, 8 predicted proteins | sample MGYA00580533_ERZ773178 | MGnify/ENA primary metagenome ERZ773178 (study PRJEB29015, sample SAMEA2737859) | human gut metagenome | biome: human gut; feature: human-associated habitat; material: faeces | place: China | collected 2012 ...
GGAAGAGCCGTCGCTCTCCTGCGTGACTTGTTTAACCCATCTTACGAGAACATCTACGTTAACAACGAAGATGTGATGAACGAGGTGAAAAACTATGTTTCTCTAATAGCCCCTGAAAAGGCGGGCATAGTTAAACTCTATACTGGTAAGGTGCCTATCTTTGACAATTTCAGCATTACCAAACAGATTAAGGCTGGATTTGGACGAGTTGTCAACTACAAACATGGTGCTTATCTCATCATTGAGCACACAGAAGCTCTGCATGTAGTTGATGTAAACAGTGGCAACCGCACTCGTGAGAAAGGTCAGGAAGCAAATGCTCTCGATGTGAACCTGGGTGCTGCCGATGAGTTGGCACGACAGTTGAGACTCCGCGATATGGGAGGTATCATCGTTGTCGATTTCATTGATATGCATCTGGCGGAAGACCGACAATTGCTTTATGAACGCATGTGCAAGAACATGCAGAAGGACCGTGCAAAGCACAATATCCTTCCATTAAGCAAATTCGGACTGATGCAGATTACCCGTCAGCGTGTACGACCAGCTATGGACGTAAACGTAGAGGAAACTTGCCCTACCTGTTTTGGATCGGGCAAAATCAAGTCCAGCATCCTCTTCACCGACCAATTGGAAAGAAAGATTGACCGCTTAGTCAACAAGATTGGCGTCAAGAAATTTACTTTGTATGTGAATCCCTATGTAGCTGCCTTTATCAATAAGGGCTTCATTTCTTTGAAGCGCAAATGGCAGTTCAAGTATGGTTTCGGATTTAATGTGATTGCTTCACAGAAACTGGCATTCCTTCAGTATGAATTCTACGATAAGGACAACCAGTATCTGGATATGCAGGAAGAACAGGAAACAAAATAGTTACTGAAACCAAATGGGTTTTCTCATGCATAGAACAATAAATAAAAGCTCCAATCGTATCATGATGACGAATGGAGCTTTTTTATTTATTTCTTAGGTAAAATGCGAGTGATAAAGCGCTCTATCGCTCTGGCACTCTTTTCATCCATTAACTTTTGAATATTTCGCAGTTCTGTACAAGCTTTATTCCTTTGCGCTATATTAGCTACCCGCTCAAAGCTATTCAATTCCCTGATAACGGCCATGCGCTCTGCATCAGAAGGAAGAGATTTCAGTTTCTGAAGTATTGACAGGATTTCTCCGATACGATTTACCTGCTTTTCATTGATAATCCAACGAAGCGTCATACTCTCACGTAATGCGAGCGCTTGTGAATAACCATTCTTCTCTAAGTTCTTCAAATCTGCAATTCGCTGGTCAAAATGCATATCCAACATTTTACACATATTAAACTCGTTCTGATAGGTAGAAATAATCTTTCCCTCTACCCTATCCTTTCCCAACAGTTTTTCAAAATGAGCACGGTTGGCAAGGAGTTTGCGAAAGACAGGAGAATCAGGAGAATTGATTTCAGATGAAAACATATTCCATGTGTCATCCTTACACAATTCCTCTATGCTTAGCGAACTAAGGTATTGATTGAGTACGGTATCTGCCTTTTGGAAATCACTTACCTTCAGCAAGTCAACTAATTTGCGTACCAATACTGTATTCTTTTCACCAGAGTTATATTTCTTTTCCAGTTCATTAATCTCTGTGGCACGCTGAATCGCATTTTCTATTTTTTCTACGAAAGTAATATTGGAGTTGAGTCTTACCGCCCCCATCTCCTTGCAGAACAGAGTTCCATCGGGATTAATGATGAGGAAAGTAGGATAAATACCCACCTTATATTTCTTGCCCAATTCCGGTCCTTCACCAACATCCATATCCCTTGTCAGAGAAACAAATTTAGGATTGAAATAATCACCACACTCCTGCAAAGGAAAGATATTCTTCATCATATACTTGCAGGGACCACATGTTTGAGTATAGCAATCGATAAAAACTTTCTTTCCTTCAGCCTTCGCCTTTGCCAAAGCTTCCTTAAAAGAAATATCTTCAAAAAGAATTCCTCTATTACTGATTGAATCCTGAGCCATTATAGGCAACAGGATATTAAATAAAGAGAATATCAGAAATATAATTTTCTTCTTCATACAATTACGATTAAAGATCATTTTCAAAAGTAGAACAAATACCACGCAACAGTATTTGTATCTGTTGCATGATATTTGTATGTTACTTTTCATTATTTTTCAGTTGTTGTATCTGATCCCTTGGCAATACCAGGGAGATCAATACCATATTTATCCTTCATGTATCTGACAACAAGCTCATATTTTTCACTAATGAGCGGATACTTCTCCTTCGGATATTTTTCATAGAACTCTTCTGGAGAGAATCGCATAGCTGCTCTGATATAGAGTGAGAAGAAATCTCTGTACATACCACTTGAATTATAATTTGGCTGCTTATAATAGGTAGTAGCAATACTCCATAGAGATTCCTCTTCTACGCCATTATCATCTACCCATCTGATAAGACCACGATTAAACACATAGTTTTTGTGGTTAGGATTGCTTCTATTCAGACTTGAAACGAAATCCATTCCATCTCTCAATCCTTCAGGCTCTGACAAGGTATTGTCCATTCGCTGAGATGTAAGGAACTGATTGATAAAACTGAATCGCTTTACAGCCATTGCTTCATTAGCTTTCGCTAATTCCGCCTTCTCTACATCAGTCTTATTCTCTTTATCCTTAAGTTCTGCGCGTTTCTGCAACCAATATAATTCCGTATTGGAAAAACTAATTGCCCAATAGTCAAAGCCATCGAATTTAGTTGGGGTGAAGCCTGCTACATCAGGGATATAAATTTCTGTACTACCCGTGCCTGTGCCGGTGCCTGTACCGCCTGTACCAGTACCTGTGCCAGTACCACCTGTACCAGTGCCTGTGCCAGTACCACCTGTTCCCGTGCCTGTGCCAGTACCGCCTGTGCCACCAGTACCACCTGTACCCGTACCGCCTGTGCCACCAGTACCGCCTGTACCAGAATCATCTCCTCCTCCAAGATTAGGATCTACACCTCTAAAGTCTTTCTGCAAGTAAATCTTTACAGGAAAATTCTTCTGAATCATCTCGGTAGAAGCATAAGGGAATACGTTGTTCTTAAAGAAATCAACATAATAAGGCACTTCTGTACCTGGCACATCATCGCCATAATAGAGTTTTCCCGTACCTATACCCGTCCATTTTCTGTTCAAGTCGGCAGGAGTAATATCCTTATACAGCAGATAAACACCATATTTATCATGTATTTCTTTAATATCTTCATCCCAAGAATTGTTACCTTGAGGAAATTCCATACGAAGAACGGAGTAGTTACCCGATGGAGTGATAGGATCTTCGGATGGAGTGCAAGCCGTCATTGTGATGAGGCTCGCAACTGTGATATATATAAATCTTTTCATTCTTCTGTGTTATTATCCGGGTTAGTATTATCAACTGTGAACTCAGAAGTCTCACCTATGCGCTTTGCACAAAGTGGATTCTGCTCCAGCTGATTGTTCAATTCTCGTGCTACATCAGGTATAGGGACTGTATAAAGTGGATCCTTTGCCTGAAGGGTATAGGTTGTCTTGGTAGTTGGTGTAGAATACCAAACGTGCTTGATTTCTGGCATACCCCAACGGCGCAAATCATACCAACGATGACTCTCGAAACAAAGTTCACGACGGCGTTCCTGATGTATATACTCCACCAACTTATCAATATCTGCTACATCCTCTGCCTTTGGAGCATAGTTATCAGCAAATCTCTTACTACGTAATTCTACCAAAGCTTGAAGTGCTTCCTGACTTCCATTAGCATCCACTCCAGCCTTAGCGAGCATTGCTTCTGCTTCCATATAATTGAGATATGCCTCAGAAAGACGAAGACTTCTACCAAATACACCTGTACCACCAGTAGGTCGATAACTATTATTGACCTTCAATTTACCGATAGCCAAAGGCAGCAGTTCACCAGAGAATTCTTTCCTTACGATATAACGCTGCTTACGAAGGTCACCATCCTCAAAACTGTTGAGCAGTTCATCAGAAGCACGGAAATAAGGTTTACGAGGCAAACCTGTCGTTGGATCTTCCGTAGAATATTCTTCAACCCATCCTGCCCAATCCGATACTTTACCATAAGGGAAGATGACCTCAGAAGATTCATCATAAGAATGATAATTGGTATAGATACGTGCCACCTGACCATATTCATTCTTTTCCGTTTCTACTGTATTGAGATCAAGCAACTTGAACCGCGAATCATTCATCACCAACTTCGCATACTTGGCAGCCTCTTCCCAGTTCTCCATATAAAGATAGGTACGAGAGAGCAGCAGTTGTACCATTGGCAGACTTGCACGGTAATCCTTCTTCCATTGTCTTGCCTCAGAAACAAGTTTAAACTGACTTTCTGCCTCCAGCAAGTCTTTGACAATTTGGTCATAGACTGCCTTCACGGTACTGCGAGCCATCGGTTTTTCCTCTACACCACTTGTTAATTTCAGAGGAACACCTAAAGCATCAGGATTCTCATTGTATGGCTGACCAAATATATTCACTAAGTTCAGATAGTAAAAGCCACGGAGCGCATAAGCCTGTCCCAGAACATAATGGATATCTTCTTCTGAACCAGTCACAGTATCAATATAATCAATGACAGCATTCACACCCTTCAGTTTACGATAATATGTATAATACATATCCGTAGAGGTTCTACCAGCCTCTTTCATCATATTAAACATATCCGGCTGCCATGTATAGGAAGCCAACAATATATCGTAATTGAAATTATCTTCAGGTAACTGATAGAGAGTTGCAGTTAAGTCGTCATCCATCAAAGTAAGAAAATAATTAAAGCCACCTATGTCGTTACGAGGATAAGCCTCGCCCAACAAGATTTCATTAAGTGAGCGCACATCCTTTGGGACAAACTCACTTGTGGATTTTGGCTCCAGAAAGTCACCGCAACTATTGAGCATCAGCATGCCTCCCAAGAGTACCATTGTATATAATTTAACTTTTTTCATGATTGTCATTTTTTAGAATGAAGCACTAAGTCCGAAAGAGAAAATGCGTGGCTGGATACTGTTACCCAACTCAGGATCAAAGCCATTCCATTTCTTGCTGGCAATGACGAAGAGGTTGTTTGTACTACCACTCAAAGAGATGCTTGTAGCATGAATCTTCTGACAGATTTTCTTAGGCAGATAATAAGACACAGACAACTGATTGCAGCGGAAGAAAGAACCGCTCACAAGACGTGCTGTTGAATTTGCCCACATTTCATAACGATTGGTAAAATAGCCATCTGGTGTATAGAGATTGAGAATATCCGCTACCGAAGTATAGAGACCAGGTATGTTGGTATGCAGCTCATCACCAGGCTGCTTCCATCGATTCAACAATTCCTTGCTGAGGTTGGACAGCGGACTTGGCATCTTGCCATAAGTAAAGGTAGAATATGGGTTAGGAAGGCGTTTCTTAGAACCCAAAATCAGGGCAAAGCTCGCACTTACCTGAAGATCCTTCCAGCGCACATGAGGATTGATACCTCCAGTAAAGAAAGGCTCTGATTCACCTGCATAAACCAAGAATGACAATGGATCTATTGTCTTATCCGGATTTTCAAACTCCTCTACTTGGGTACCTCTAAAGGTAGGAAGACCTGTCTCATGGTCAAGACCTGTAAAATCATAAGCCCAGAAAGAATAGAGAGAATAACCCTTACGCAAAGGGCGCTGACTGTTGCCGGCTACGAAATCACGATGGGTCAACTGGTCAACACGGGCTGTGCGATCATCCGTCTCAGTCTTGTTCCAGTTCTTGGAAGCATTAAATCCAACACTTACTACTAAGTCCTTGGTCTTGATAGGAGTGATATTCATTGTCCACTCGAGACCATGGTTGACGATGATACCACCATTGAGCTTCAATGTTCCCATACCATATTCCTCTGGTACATCTTGCTCGATAATCGCATTAGAACGTCTTCCGTAATACTCAAGACTCATCGTTACGGCTCTGAAAATTTGCATATCGAGACCGAGATTCCAAGTCTTGGTACGTTCCCACTTCAGATAAGGGTTAGGAAGACTTGCGATGCTGGTATAGTATTCATTATAACCAGGAAGCAAACCACCATAAGAAGCTATCAATTCCGGACTGATGGAATTGACTACATTTCCCTGAATACCATATGTTGCACGGAGGTTAAGCTGGTCAAGCCACTTCACGTTGTCTTTGATAAACTTCTCTTCTGCTATCTTCCAAGAGAAACCGAACGAATAAGTAGGATCAAACTGCTTACGCTTATCCTGTCCGAAACGGTTGGAAGCATCTGAACGGATATTCATATTCATAACATAACGATTCTTCAGAGAGTAAGCAGCTGTACCAAAGAAGGATACGTAATTGGAAGTATTGTTGATACTACTCCATCCACCCTCAAAGAGACCTCTAAGAGCACCCCAACCTATAGACTGTGTACCTCCGATAGGCACAATATCCTCTGGAAGCGAAGGAGAGATCAAACTCTCACCACGCTCTGGCACATAACCCCAGACATTCGTACCCTTACCATATGTTTTGGAAGAACGCATCTCAAAACCAAACATACCATTGACACGATGAATCTCATTGAAAGTCTTGCTTGCTACCAGCTTATGCTGCATGTCAAGCGAAGTCATATTGGAATTATTATTGGTCAACTGACCGCCAAATGGCAACAGGGCTGCTTTATATAAAGCAGAACCAGGTTCAGCCTCACCTACTCCATAACCACGATAGTTGGTTTCAATGTAGGAAGTCCTTTCACCCTTATAACTTTCAGAATCGTTGGAACTATGAGCCATAGAACCCACCAACTGATAATTAAGCCAAGGAAGAAGCTGGAAATCAATATTTGCAGACACATTGAAGGTATTACCGCGGTTCTTACTATAACTGTTATCCATTTCATTGAGGACATTGTAGCCATAAGTATTGTTGGAACCGAGGGACTTGTTCAACTGATAAGTATAATATTGTTTATAGAAAGCTCGTTCACCATTTTCCTCGAAAGCAGGTACGGCACGGCTGGTATTAAGAGCATACGACTGAGGACTTACACCGCTATAGCCGTAAGAATTTCGTGAACTACCGCTAATATTAAAGGAAGCACGGATTCGCTTACTGAATTGCACACCTACATTCAGACGAGTAGTAAATTGATTTTGACTATTACCAATTTCTGTACCTTCAGAATTAGAGTAGCCAAAAGAAGCATTATAAGTTACTCTCTGAGTACCACCAGATACGCTGAGATTATGACTATGACTGAAAGAATTACGGGTCAAGAGATCAAGCCAGTCAGTATTCACAGTTTCCAATCTTTCCATCTGCTTCATAAAGTCGGCCTCGGAAATCATGTGCTTGTTAAACATAGCCATCAATCCCTCATAAGTATAAATCTGAGGAAGCGGATCACCCTGATAGCGCACACCCGCATCATACGCCTCCTTACTGAACTGAATACGCTCTTGCGAATTCATAAAATCAAATAAGTCGTAGTTAGGACGTTGACGGACAGAGAAGTTTGCTGAATAGCGGATACTGGTACGTTCTGCAGAACCCTTCTTGGTCGTGATGACAATCACACCATTAGAAGCCTTAGAACCATAGATGGCAGTAGCCGAAGCATCCTTCAACACAGTAATATTTTCTATATCCTGAGGGTTGAGCCAGGACACCTGATTACCTATCAATTCCTTCATATCAGTAGTCATCGCTGCTGTAGCATCGATAGAAATAGGGTCTTCCTGGATGACTCCATCAACAACCCAAAGAGGGTCGGTATTTCCAAGAATAGTTGCCTTACCACGAATGGTAAGCTTAGGAGCAGATCCCACACGGGAAGAAGAATTGACTACCATCAATCCTGCCACCTTACCCTGCAACATCTGGTCGATAGTCTGGTAGGCAGGCATCAGCACATCTTCACCTTTCAAAGTGGTGAAGGCACCAACCATATCCTTACGAGGCAAACGGCCATAACCAGTCTCCACAACTTCAACTTCCTTCAATTGACTTGTGGCAGCAGGAATCATACTCACATTAATGGAATTGCTATTGTGGTAACGTACCACCTTCTTTTCCATTCCAAGGTAAGTGAACTCCAGGTAATATGCCTTTCCTGGCTCCATTTCAGGCATGGCAAGACTGAATTTACCATTGATGTCAGTAACGGTTGCCAATTTGGTACCTCTCACTCTTACACTTACACCAGGCAGGGGATCCTGGCTGTCATCGGTGACGACGCCTTTGGCAATAACTGCAGTACGGCGAGCTTGAACAGCTCCCTTTTGGCTTGTGTTTACATTGTTTTGAGCAAAGACTGCTTGTCCAGAGGCAAGAGCAAAGCACAAAAGAGATGTATTCAAGACCATGGTGTAGTTTTTTCTCTTAGAATTCATAGTCCCTTTTGTTTTAAATTAATAATTGGCACAAAGATAGCAAATAAAGTTAAACGAGCAAAACATTTTATTACTATTTTTTGTATTTTGCACGTATTTTGTCAGTTTTTCCTGTATTTTTATACGCAAATAGAAATTTTATTGAATTACATTTAGATTTCTATGGTCTTTTTAAAACATTTAATGATATTAATAAAAAAGTTAATTTAAAATTCCATGTAACCTTTTCTATCACTTCATCGTCTAAGTTATAAGATAACATGAGTAATAACATAAAAAGAAAGGAAAAAATTATGATTTTGAGCACAACTCCAACCATAGAAGGTCACCCTATCCGTGAATATCGTGGCATTGTGACAGGCGAAACCATCATTGGTACCAACTTTGTAAAAGATTTCTTTGCCAGTATTCGTGATGTGATTGGCGGAAGAAGCGGTTCTTACGAAAGTACCCTCCGCGAAGCTAAAGATACTGCACTCAGGGAGATGAGCCAGCGTGCTGCATCCTTAGGCTGCAACGCCATCGTGGGCATCGACCTGGATTACGAAACCGTTGGTAACAGCGGCTCCATGCTGATGGTAACTTGCAGCGGAACGGCAGTGATTATCTAAGTTCTGCATCTGAAAAAAGAACAAAACATGTCTGAACAGGGGCGGTAACCGCCTAAAAAATCGAGTTACCGCCCCTGTTCTACTCTTACCTTAAGTCCCCAAAAAACTGTTACTTCTTTTCTCGGTAATCAAAACGGCTTAAAGCATAGTCCATCCAATGCTCACGGTCGGCATGAATATGGTCTAACAGCATATCGGTAGGAGATTCGCAATCATCATCCTCGGCACATTTCATCTTATATTCCAACTCTTCGTGGGTTAGAGGAAAGACTTGGAAGAAATCTACAGTCTTACCAACCGTTAAAGGGCAAGACGTGAAGTTATCAATGTCTGGTTGTGGTGCCAACAGGACTGCAGCAGAATATGGAACGCCCTCTGCAAAGAGTTCCACCTCTTCTTGTCCAAAAGAATGTCCCCACCCCATCCAACTGTCGCTATAGATAGGCATACGAGCAAAATCTTTCAAGAGACGGATAGGCCAGTAATTCCGTTCGTCTTCCGATGCTTCCTCAGACAGATTCCAGTCAGCAGGAAGATACATCAATAACTCCACACGTTCAGCAAGTAGGGATTCATACCTTAAAGTATCAGGTACGTTCATGCGATGTGCTCCCACGCCCATTGTACACAAAGTATAATAATTGCGTTCTTCGGTAGGAGGAATGATAGCGATGTCCACATGAATATCTGGCGAGACTATCTCGTGAAGGACAAATTCGTAATTACCGAAAGTGTTCTCTATGAAATCGGATATTTCATCGACTTCAGTTTCTGAGTAGAACTCAGGCATCTTCGTATTGGAAGCTTTAGCATCCAAGGCATTCCGCCACATTTGCAAAGCTGTTTGCTGCGCTTTTTCCATGTCGTTTGTCCACATAAACAATAGGCCATACTCTGATTTCTTGTTCATTTCTACAACCAAGCAATCGTGGTAAAAGCAGATACGTTCCACTTCTTCCCAAGTTGGAGACTCCAAACGGACATACCTTTCTCCCTCCTCAACGCTCATCGTATTTTGCGGTCCGTCGAATGTTAGCATCGGGAAAGTGTCCCCTTCCTTATACATGGAGTAAACTTTGTTAATAGCCCAAATGTATCTTCCGTAGTAGATAAGCAGGGCTATCAAGCAGACGATGGATTTTTCAGGATAGGCTAAAGCCACCAAACCGATGGCTCCTATGACAAGGATGACAATGATAATTCTCATAGCAAGAGTTTCATTCAGAAGCAAATCCTTGAATGCACACCATAAAAATGTACTTCTGCTTTTGGTAAAAGTAAGTCGTATATCCTCAGTCTCATTATGAGTAGAGGGTGGTAGGTTCTTGATTGTAAAGCGTTTCATACGCAGTATTTTTGGATGTTATTTTTATCTGCAATAATCATTTATTTATCTATCATTATAATGATATTTACCCTTTATATCAGCCTTTATCTTCAATATACTGATATTTATGGTTGCAAAAATAATAAAAAGGAATGAGACTGGCAAGCTTTCAAGAAATTATTTTTTTCCTTTCTATTTTTTCTGATAAATGACGTACTTTTGATGCTCTTTTTGCACAAAGTGCCCAAAAATCACTCTATACTATGGGCACTCAATGCTCACGTGATGAGCAATGAGTGCTCGTCTGTTGATCCATCGATGCCCATCAGTTGGTCCGTATGTGCCCATCAGACGAGCACAGACAAAGAAACGTATTTATAGGATAAGACAGACACTAACAAAGATGTCAAAAGACATAGAAAAACATCTATACCTCAATAAATGTTTCTCTCTTATAGGATAACTTTCTATTCAACGACGTTGAACCGACATTCAAAGACGTTGAACCGCCGTTCAAAGTCGTTGAACGGACATTCAAAGACGCTGAACGAAGAATTCTCCCTTGTGCATAAACAATTTATATCAAGAGAAAAAAGTCATCTTGCTATATAAGAAAAAAACAGCAATAGCTACTACTGAAAAGTATAGCCATTGCTGTTTTTTTATATCGTTACTATATTTTATCACTACTGCACGATCTTGAAACGAATACGCAATGAATGGGCATGCTCATCCCAATTTGTTCCGAGCAATACAAACTTACCAATCTGCGCCGTAGAACGTACATGCTTGCCAATACATGGACAAACATCGTAATCACCAATGCGTACCAGACGCAAAGTTTCACTTGCATCATCCGGCAAACGATCAATCTTAACATTTGCAGGAATATGGTCGCGATCCACAAACTCATAGGTCACAGGCATATCTTCCTCTATCAAGCGATTCATTTCCGTTTCTATCGCCTTTTCCTCCTGACGAGTTGGCTTATGATCGACAACAAAAGTCATCTTACTCTTCTTACGTTCAATATGGGCATTGCGACTACGCTCGCAACCAAACATGCGAACCATCAACTGGTTGAGCAGATGCTCAGCCGTATGAGCAGGAGGGAACTCCTCCTTGTGGTGCTCATTCAATACGAAATCAATTTCCTCCATCTTGACATTGAATTTATAAATTCTTACTCCATTGGCATCCATTGATATTGGGAACACGCCATCCTTCTTCAGTTCTACCTTCTTCTTACCACCAGAGAACAGTTCTGTGACAAGAACCTCTTCTTCCTTGATTTGGAAGAAATCGAAGGCGTGACCAGGAATGCAAACCTGCAACTGACGAGTCTCTTGAGAGAAATTGAGCACGATGAGCATCACCTCATCATCCTTCTTGCGAAGGAAAGCAAAGTTGGTACGCGGATCAAAGCCTTCAGAACCCGGATTCACATACATCAAATCAAAGGTTTCACCCTCTCGAATCGCTTTCTCCTCATTGGCGAGACGTAGAAGCTGGCGATAAGTGGCTGCCAAATACTTCTGTTCTTGGGTATATACGTCCTCTGCATTTTCCTGATAAGCATGCGTCAAAGTCTCAGGACTCCAATAATCAAATATCGTGGTGCGACCATCTCTGCCACTGAATCCTTCCTTATCCATACCCTTCTCGCCAAATTCCTGCCCGCTATAAAGCATGAAAGGATTCTTCTGGAAGAAGAGACTCATGGCTACTGCTGGAATCGCCTTCATAGCATTACCACAGAAGAAATCGCTGGCGATGCGCTGCTCATCATGATTTTCCAGGAAATAGAGCATGTGCTCGCGGATATCATCCACCTCCTGCCATTCATGAGTGATACTGGCAGCAGGACGCTCACCACGGATTACTCCACGCAGACAATCATACATACCCACCTTATCATATAGATAATCAAAACCAGACTTCACATAATTGCGATACTGACTTGGATCATAAACCTCTCCAATCACAATAATATGAGGATAACGAGCTTTCAATATCTGAGTAGCATACGACCAGAATGCAGTAGGTACCATTTCTGCCATATCACAACGGAAACCATCGATGCCCTTGCTTGCCCAATAAAGCAGGATATCTGTCATCTTGCCCCATGTACTTGGTACTGGCTCATAGTGATAACTTCTACCTCCAGCATCACAATAATCGACACCATAGTTGAGTTTCACGGTCTCATACCAGTCATTACAACCTGGTCGATTGTCAAAACGATCATTTCCCGTAGCCTTAGCCGGACTTTCTGTATATGGTTCAAAAATCTTAGAATCCTTTTCGGAAAAAGGAACCATTGCCGGTTTGGAATGACGGACTTCATTCAGGTCTAAGTCCCCCCAGGCATAATAGAAATTATTCTTTGTAGAGAAGTGCATGTTCGTATCATCATCTTCTCCTAAATCTCGTACACCTGCTGGTTTGCAAATAGAATGATACTCACGGGCCACATGATTAGGCACGAAGTCCATAATAACCTTCATACCAGCCTTGTGGGTTCTGTCTATAAGACGTTCCCATTCAGTCATTCGCAAGCTTACATTCTCCGCTAAATCTGGATCAATATCATAATAGTCAGTTATAGCGTATGGAGAGCCTGCCTTTCCTTTCACCACCTCTGCGTGTTGGGTAGGAATACCATAAGATGAGTAGTTTGTTTGGGTAGCGTGACGAATAACTCCAGTAAACCAAATGTGAGTGAAACCCATATCATGTATGCGAGCCAGTACATCATCGGTAAAATTATTCAGTTTGCCGCAACCATTCTCCTCAATTGTTCCGTTCTCCTTTCGTGTGGTATTCTTATTACCGAAGAGCCTCGGGAGAACTTGATAAATTACAATTTTTTCCTTCATTTAGCGGTTCTACTAAAAATGAAACGATTTATCTTCTCGGCAACGCCTTTGCCAAGAAGATAAAACGTGGGATTATTTTTTTTAAACGATTAAGCAATACCGTGAGCTGCAACAGTCTTATCGATGCGACCAATCATTCCCTGTAAAGCCTTACCTGGACCGCACTCAGTAAAGTCATCAGCACCATCTGCAATCATAGCCTGAACAGAAGATGTCCAGCGTACAGAACTTGTAAGCTGTGCAATAAGATTCTGCTGAATCTCTGCAGGATCAGTATGAGGCTTACCATCTACATTCTGATATACAGGACACTTAGGAGCTGAGAATGTTGTCTTCTCAATAGCTGCCTGAAGCTCATCCTTAGCAGGCTGCATCAATGGAGAGTGGAAAGCACCACCTACCTTCAAAGGCAAAGCACGCTTAGCACCAGCGGCCTTCAACTGCTCACAAGCTGCATTGATAGCATCTACATTACCTGAGATAACAAGCTGACCAGGACAGTTGTAGTTGGCAGCAACAACAACATTACCCTCTGTGCTTACAGAAGTACAAATTTCTTCTACCTTCTCATCTGGCAAACCGATGATAGCAGCCATTGTACCAGGATTTGCCTCACAAGCCTTCTGCATAGCATTGGCACGAGCAGCAACAAGTTTCAAACCATCCTCGAAAGCCATAGCACCAGCAGCTACCAAAGCAGAGAACTCACCGAGAGAGTGACCTGCTACCATTGCTGGATTAAACTCATCACCCAAGCAAAGTGCAGAAATAACAGAGTGGAGGAACACAGCAGGCTGAGTAACCTTCGTTTCTTTCAACTGCTCATCTGTACCAGCGAACATAATATCAGTAATCTTGAAGCCGAGAATCTCATCAGCCTTATCGAAAAGTTCTTTTGCCAATGCGTTGTTATCGTAGAGATCTTTACCCATACCTACGAACTGTGAACCCTGACCAGGGAAAACAAATGCTTTCATTTTATTTATATTTTAAGTTTAATATTAATATTTTCTATCAGAAATGTCGCATAACCATCTTCTATACTTAGATAGAAGATGTCATCATCGACTCAATTCGGCTGCAAAGATACAACAAAAAATCGAGACTTTGCAGAGATTAATTAAAAATTAATGGTTGTATTAACATTTCAGATAATATTGTTCTAATTTTCCATGAGATTGTTCGATAATTCGACTAACAACAACCCGAAATAATCATAGGGAAATAAAAAATCCCTTAAGTCTTTCGACAAAAGGGATTTATATTGTTTTGCTTTACAGTGCGAAAATTATCGTACTAAAAAAACAGAGTAGCTAAACTACTCGAAAGTTGAGTATAATTACTCAGCTGCTGGAGCCTCTTCCTCAACTGGAGCTGCAGCAGGAGCTTCCTCAGCTGCAGGAGCAGCAACAGGAGCATTCTCAGCAACAACAACAACAGGAACCTTAACCTCAACCTCCTTGTGGTAGTGAACTGTAGCCTCGTACTCACCAACCTTCTTAGCATCCTTCATAGTGATGATCTTGCGAT
>ERZ773178.3025-NODE-3025-length-14736-cov-3.259792_pt1 | contig 14736 bp, 12 predicted proteins | sample MGYA00580533_ERZ773178 | MGnify/ENA primary metagenome ERZ773178 (study PRJEB29015, sample SAMEA2737859) | human gut metagenome | biome: human gut; feature: human-associated habitat; material: faeces | place: China | collected 2012 ...
TGCGCCGGACACGCTCTGCGATCTGGCGCAGGGTTTCCAGCCCGGAAAACGCTGCTATTACCACCTTGAGGCGTTTACGCGCGCGGAGGAATCGGCAGCGCCGGAGCTGTTTCCAGAAGACGCAGTCATCATCTCGCGCGAGGTCGGCTCCGGCGTTGTGCCGATGGACGCGGCGGAGCGCGCGTGGCGCGAACGGCACGGTGCGCTGCTCCAGCAGCTGTCCCGCCGGAGCGAGACCGTTATCCGTATTTTCTGCGGCTTGCCGCAGCATCTGAAACCATGATTTTGAGGGATTTTCCATGACACTGACACTCATCCGCCACGGCCTGACCGAGGGCAACCTGAAACGGCTTTACTACGGCAGCACAGATCTGCCCCTGACTGAGGCTGGCATCGCCGCACTGCACAGCGATCCACCCGCCGCGCCGGAGGCGCAGGCCGGGACGCCGGAGGAGGAGCTGGCGCGCTTCCAGCGCGCGCAGCAGCAGGCGGTCCGGGATCTCGGCGCGCTCTATGAAAAGGCCAGAGCGGAGCTTGGTGAGAAGGACGCGGAAATTTTCTCCGTCCACCAGCTCATGGCCGAGGACGAAGACTTTACAGACCTTGTTTCGGAAGCAATTGCGGACGGCGCGGAGGCCGCCGAGGCTGTCCGGCAGGCGGGGGAGCAGTGCGCAGCCATGTTTTCCGCCATGGACGACGACTATATGCGTGAACGCGCCGCCGATGTGCGGGACGTCGCCGCCCGCATCTGCCGCATTTTAAACGGCGAGGCGGAGCAGACCATCACCGAGCCCTGCCTCATCGCCGCCGAGGAGCTGACCCCCAGCCAGACCGTGCAGTTCCCGCGCGAATTCGTGCGCGGGATGCTGACCGCGCGCGGCGCGGCGAATTCCCACATGGGCATTCTGGCGCGGACGCTCGGCGTTCCGGCTGTCTCGCAGCTGCCCGTGTCGGCGGAGCTGCACGGGCGCACGGCGGTTCTGGACGGCTTCTCCGGGACGCTGACGCTCGACCCGGACGAACAGACGCTGGCCGAAGCAGCGGCGAAGATCGCCGCGCAGCAGGCGCAGCGCGTAGCGCTCCGGCAGCTGATCTCCGCCCCGAGCGTCACGCAGGACGGGCATTCTGTCCGCCTTTACGCCAATATTGCGGGCACGGACGATCTGCCGCTGCTGCGGGAAAGCGGCGCGGAGGGCGTGGGGCTTCTCAGGAGCGAATTTCTGTATCTGGGCCGCAGCACGTACCCGACCGAGGACGAGCTGTTTGAAAGCTACAAAACGGTCGTGCAGGCCATGGATGGCCGAGAGGTCATCATCCGCACGCTGGATATCGGCGCGGACAAGCAGGTCGGTTATTTTGATATGCCGCCGGAGGACAACCCCGCGCTCGGCCTGCGGGCGATCCGCCTGTGTTTGACGCGGCCCATTCTGTTCCAGACGCAGCTGTGCGCCATTCTGCGCGCGTCGCGCTATGGAAACGTCGGGATCATGTTCCCGATGGTGACCGGCCCGGACGAGCTGCACCGGCTGAAGGAGGCGCTGGCCGATGCGGAGGATGTGCTCATTGCGCGCGGCGAACGCTTCGGCCCATACCGCGTCGGCGTGATGATCGAGACGCCTGCCGCCGTGTTCATGAGCGGCGAGCTTGCGGGCGAGGTCGACTTCTTCTCCATCGGCACGAACGATCTGACGCAGTATCTGCTGGCCATGGACCGGCAGAACCCGAATCTGGCCCCGTTCTGCGACCCGCACCACCCGGCCGTTTTGCGCGCGATCCGGCAGACCGTCGAAAGCGCGCATCAGGCGGGCTGCACCGTCGGCATCTGCGGTGAGCTTGCCGCGGATGAAGACCTGACCGAAGCGTTCTTGCGTCTGGGCGTGGACGAGCTTTCCGTCGCCCCGTCCCGCATTCTCCCGCTGCGGGAGAAAATCCGCAGTCTGACGCTCGGATAGCGCGAATACACAATTATCGCCGGTACCGTCTTACAGCGGTGCCGGCGATGCTGTTTTCACTCCCGCACCTGCTGCTGCTCCAGCGTGATGCGGATGGCAGTGCCGTGGTCGGGGACGGAGGAGGCGGTGATGGTGTGGCCGAGGCGTTTGCAGATCGTGCGGCAGAGGTAGAGGCCGAGGCCGCTGGCCTTCTGGTCGCCGCGGCCATTGTAGCCGGTATAGCCCTTTTCAAAGATGCGCGGCAGGTCCTCCGGTGCGACGCCGATGCCGGTGTCACGGATGACGAGGGTCTTGGGCGCTTCCAGCTCGATGGTGATGCTGCCCGCGCGCGTATACTTGAGCGCGTTGGACAAGACCTGCTCGATCACGAACAGCAGCCACTTTTCATCCGTCACGCACGACACATTCAGCGGCTCGTAGCAGAGCTTTAATTTTCTGCCTCGTTGCGTTTGCGTATCCGTTCGGCTTCGGCCATGATCTGTCTTATCGCGTTGGCTCGGAACGAAGCCGGAAGCTCCTCTTCCGGCATCCGGCTGAACAGGTCTTTCAATATGTCATTCTTCTCTGTCATTTTATTGTTCCTCCATTCCTTTTAATACAAAAAACAGTTTCTTTCGTATGCGGTGCAATTTCACTTTTATATTAGATGCAGTCAATCCGGTGATCGTCGCCACTTCGTCGATCGTTTTTTCTTTCATATAAAAGAGCAGGATGATCGCCCGCTCATCGGGTGGCAATTGGGCGAGGGCGGCATCGAGCATCTGTATCTGGTCGGAGCTGTCTGTCCTGTCTAGTGCTTCGGCTACTTCTTGTTCCGATACATTATTAATAACCGATTCCTCGATCGCCAGAAACTCGTGTCTCTTTTTCCGTGTTTCCGAGATGGCTGTATTGTAGGCGATCCGGTAGATCCACGTGGAGAAACTGCATTCCCCTTTGAACGACGAGAGGTGCTTGAACACCTTCATAAACACATCCTGTGCCAGTTCCTCCGCATCTTCCCGGTTTCTGACTACCTTTAGGATTAACGAATGAACAGGACGGCTGTATTTATCCAGAAGGCAGGCAAAGCATGCCGTATCTCCCGCTTGTATCCTTTGTATATAATATGTGTCGGTATACAACTCCATCGTATTATAATGGACGCAAGCCGGGCGAATAGGTTACAACTTGCATCGGCAAAAATACAATATATTTTTTCCCCCCGATCTGTAACCTTTCGGAAAGAGATGCGTCAAAAGTAGCAAAGAAATTAATTAATCATTTAAAACAATACAGTTATGATGGATTTTATTACAGCTCCGCTGGTTGTCGGATTCATTTGTTTAGGTATTTACGCTTTGTTTGAACTGTTCGTTCGTCGTAAAGAACGTTTGTTGATCATTGAGAAGATCAGTGAAAGAATGGATATTGCTGATTTGGGAAAAAGGCTGAGCCTCCCTTCGTATGGTTTGCCTCGTTTTTCGTTTAGCTCTTTAAAAACGGGATGTCTGTTGATGGGAATCGGCTTAGGGATACTTGTAGGCTTTTTCTGTAATTTAATTGTTGCTGCTAATAGTCATTCATTGGATTTTCGTAATGAATATGAAGCTATCAGTTCAGCTTATGGCGCCTCCGTCCTTTTGTTTGGAGGTTTGGGATTGATTGTCGCATTCGTTATCGAGACGAATATGAAGAAAAAAGAGGATAAATGATAAAGTTTTCACTTTTTTCTCAAGGTGAAAGTTTATTTTTACTTGCAGGAGAATAAATTTTCATCAGCAAGCAACAAAAGTTTCATCGGCGGGAAACAAAAGTTCCAAGCCGATGAAACTTTTTGTTTATCGGGAGGAAAGAGTCGGTTGGTCAGAGCGTTTCCACTCGTTGATCAGCTCGCTTATCGTTTCTTTCACCGACATGATGCGGGTTGTCCGCCAGGCATTGCTTCCTGCGAAAGCGTAGCCGTTCTCGAAGTTCCCTTTGAAGGCATTGTACAGGGCTGTTACGATACAGTAGGGGCTTCGCGAGATATCGCATGTCTTGATGCAGTTGAAAGGACAGACCTTCGGCTGTTTCATCCCGGCTTTTACCTTTTCGAGAAAATGACTGTGGATTGCTCTGCCCGGCATTCCGACCGGACTTTTGATGATCTCGATATCCTTCTCCTGTGCCTTGACGTAGCTTTCCTTGAAAGCATCGGAAGCGTCGCACTCGGTAGTGGTGACGAAACGGGTTCCTAACTGAACGCCCGATGCTCCCAGGTCCATCACGCGTTTGATGTCTTCACCCGTGTAAATGCCTCCTGCTGCAATTACCGGGATTCTCTTGTTATATTTTTCTTCGAAGTGGGAAACTTCTTTCACTACCTGAGGCAGCAGTTCTTCGAGTGAAAAATGCTCGTCTTCCAGCTGGTTCTCCTTGTATCCTAAATGGCCGCCGGCTTTTGGCCCTTCCAGCACAACGGCATCGGGAAGGTAGTCGTAGTTGTTTTTCCATTTTTCGCAGATGATGCGGACGGCACGTGTACTGGAAACGATGGGGACGAGCTTCGTCACGCTGTCTTTCTTCAGGAAAGACGGCAGGTCCAAAGGTAGTCCGGCACCGCTGAAAATGATGTCTACCTTTTCCGCAATACTGGTTTTCACCAGTTCGGCGAAGTCTGAAAGGGCGACCATCACGTTCACGCCGATAATGCCTTTGGCCTTCTCGCGGGCTTTCCGGATCTCGGCTGCAAGGCCCAGATTGCCGGCTTCGGTGTAGTTGGGAGAAAGTTTCTTATATAAGAGACCGAGACCGGCGGCGGAGATAACGCCAATCCCACCTTCATTTGCAACGGCTGAGGCTAAGCCGGAGAGAGAGATTCCTACGCCCATTCCACCCTGGATGATTGGAATGCGGGCTTTCAGATCCCCAATTGTTAATGTCTTCATGTAAGTAAAATGTGTAAATAAAAAATATATATGTGGCAAAGGTAGCACAATAAACCAAAGAATGTGCAAAATCAACCGATATTATGCACAAATAAATAATGACTGTGCATTCCCTCTTGTCCCCGCGCTTGACGCGGGGACGCAAAAAAGCCGGCCATATCAATCAGATGTATATGGCCGGCTTTAACGCGATCCCGTGTCAAGCGTGGGAGCTATATGGTTTTTGACTTATTTTACCGGGATATAACCGACTTGTTTAACCGTTGCTTGTCCTTCAGCCGATAAGATATAATCGATAAAGGGTTTCACTTTGCCTTCATTCTTTACATCGTAGTAATAGAACAACGGACGGACGATCGGATATGCCTTGTTTTTTGCATTCTCGAAGGATGGCTCGGTGAATGTTTTGCCTGCATCGTAAGAGACATGAATCGGTTTTACTTCTTTGTTTATGTAAGCCAAACCGACATAGCCGATGGCTCCTTTTGTCTGGCTGACAGACTGAATGATGGCTCCTGTTGCGGGCATGCTAAGGATGCCGTTCATATAGTTCTTGTTCTTCAGGACACTTTCCTTAAAGAATTCGTATGTTCCGGAAGACGTTTCGCGCGAATAGGCTACGATCTTCATGTCGGCACCGCCCACTTCTTTCCAGTTCTTGATCTTTCCTGTGAAAATGCCTTCCAGCTGTTCACGCGTCAGGTTGGACACTTTATTGGACGGGTGTACGACTACTGCCAGTGCGTCGTAAGCGATCACCACTTCTTTGGTGCTTTTCTTCGCTTCCTGCAATTTGACTTTTTCATCGAATTTCATCTTACGGGAAGACATGGCGATATCGGTTGTCCCTTCCATCAGGGCTGAGATACCAACGCCGGAGCCGCCGCCCGTCACGGTTATCTTTGCCGATTTATTTTTGTTGATGAAGTTTTCTGCTTCCGTCTGGCTTAAGGGAAGGCAAGTGTCGCTCCCTTTAATTCTCTGTGCAAACACGTTCGATACAAACATACAGGCGGCTACTGCGGCCATAACAATTGTCTTTCTCATTACTCTGTTTTGAATTAAATTTCTGTATGCAAAGTAAATACAGGAGTGTTGCAAGCGTGTGAAACAGATGTTACGTTTGTATTAAAACTTATATTGCAGACGCAAGGTGAATACGTCGTCTTCCCTGTCCTTTTCATATCCCTTTACGAAATCGCTCTTTTCATTGAAGTTGAACTCGTAATAGGCTTGCACGCGGATATGCTTGTTGAAACGGTACAAAGCGCCGATGCCGAGTGTGCTCTGGGCGAGGTCGGTCTTGGAGGTCAAGCTGTTTTCAACGCCGATCTCATTCCCTTTCAACTTGGTGTTGGGATCATAAACGTCGTATTTCAAGACGGCAGAGAAAGGAGTGGTTCCGATGTCGTGCACCAAATAGAAAAAGTAGCCGATGAAAGGACGCTTGAACAGGGAGTTCTCCGGTTCATTGGCCGGGCGTGTCCCTGTGTTGGGGCTTTTGCTACTGCCGGCGATACCCGGTTGTGTACCTAACAGTCCTTCACCGCGCAAGCTTGTCGTTCCCCAACTGTTTTTGAATGAGAACTGAGCGTCCAAGCCGATGTACTCACGTTTCATGTATGTACCGGTTTCTCCTTTGTCGACTGCGATGAATTTTTTATCCTGGAGTTCGTAGGCGGTTGTCGTCGGGTTGTAAACTCCGCCGTTGTAGTAGGAGACGCCTGCTCCCCATTTTCCCCAGTTGCCGATTTTCTTTTCGGCTCCCAAACGGCCGATGAAGTCTTTGCGGCTGTCTGTTTCCCGGTTGATGCTGTTACCGGCGAACAGTCCGGCATCGAGACGGAGAAAACCGATCGGGCTTGTCTCTTTAGCCCGGAGTGTCAGCATGGCGCCTAAATCGCGTTCGTCGGGGAAAAAGTATTGGATGATGGTGGCACGTTCGGGAGATTCTAATCCGCTAGTCGAATAGCCGATTTCGTGACCGAAAGGGCGATTGAAAACACCCGCCATCAGTTGGCAGCGTTTTGTCCAGGGATCTTTTATACCGATGTAAAGGTCACGGAAACTGACACCCTTGTCGTTGGCTTCGATCTGTACAGCACCGGTTCCGATACCGTCATTATATTCGAATTTCAACCGTCCGCGGCGGATGCCGAAACGGTTGAAACCTTTGTCTTCATGTTCGTTCTTGTCACCGACTTTCAGGGTGGCATCTTCCTGACCATATTGGAATTGTCCTTGGATATAAGCGGATACTTTGAATTTGCTGAGTTTACGGACGATTTTATCCAGGGTTGTCGTCTCCTGCGAAAGTGAATCGATACGAGCATTCAGCTTTTCTATTTCCTGAGCTTCCTGTGCCTTCATCGCAATTGGAAGCAGCGCCAACAGGCCAAGCGCAATAATCTTTCCTGATTTCATTCCTAACTTTTTGGACTCTATGATTTTATTTACAAAGGAACGAGAAAACTGTTTCGCATTTACGACATATATGTTACATTTATGTTACAAGTTGCCGACGACATGGCGAGTGTTATCCGCCCGCTTTTCAAGTTCTTTGATTGTCAATGTTATAACTTTGCCAATCGGCTTGTTGTCCCGATAAGTGACAATACGTAACCAAGTCGCGTTCTTGGGTATTCGGAGCGGAGCTTCATATTTCGGAGTGAAGTTGTCGGGGTCCGTATTGTCGAATGTATAGTAGATGTCAAGATTGCCCGGTTCGCTATCCAGTTTGATTTCCAAAACACCATCTTCAGTATAGTAAGGAGTGACGATGGCATTGTACATGCTGCGTGCATAGTTGATCTGTGCCTGGTCCGCACGAACGAAATGTCGTTCGACACGTGGCCAGAACCGGTCCCAATCCGTCTTGGAAGGTCCGGTCCAAAGGACTTCGGCAAGTGCCCATCCACGTGGCCAGGTCATATATTCGGCATGACGGAAAGTGGGGACGGATTCAGCCCAGAGATTGCCTTGTCCTCCTAGTATCATTTCGGCCGGCACGCTGTCGGGAACTGGGTTGAAACTGTAGGAATCTTTCAGGCGGCACATAGAGTAGGTGTCCGGTTCGACAGATGGTTCTCCTTGCCAGAGGTCGATGTAGCAATGTTCGGTCGGTGTCATGATCACATGATGACCGGCTTTTGCTGATTTGATTCCGCCCTCCATACCGCGCCAGCTCATAACGGTAGCATCGGGAGCCAGCCCGCCGTCGATAATCTCGTCCCAGCCGATCAGTTTTTTCCCTTTTTCTTTCAAGATGCTTTCCATACGGTGGATAAAGTAACTCTGTAGTTCGTTTTCGTTCTTCAGGTTTTCCGCTTTCATGCGAGCTTGGCAACGCGGACATTTGTGCCAAAAACCTTTGAAACATTCGTCTCCTCCGATATGGATGTATTCATCCGGAAACAAGGCAGCAACTTCTGTCAAGACCTTGTCCATAAACTCGAAAGTGGCATCTTTGCCGACACAAAGTGTGTTTTCGTCTTCGCCGTAAAACTTGTTGCCGACCCCGACAGCCGATGGTGCTTTCATACACGCCAGATCAGGATAGGCGACGAGTGCTGCCAGGCTATGTCCCGGCACGTCTATTTCAGGAATGACGCGTACGTAGCGTTCTGCAGCGTATGCCAATACTTCCTTCACATCTTCCTGTGTGTAGAAGCCTCCGTAGGTCGTTTCTTCTCCAGGTTGCTGTGGTGCGCGTTGCCACCATTGCCCGACGCGCGGAGCGCGCCAGGCGCCAACCTCTGTCAGGCGTGGCAGGGATTTTATTTCCAGACGCCATCCTTGATCGTCGGTCAAATGCCAGTGGAATACATTCATTTTGTATTCTGCCAGTTCGTCTATGTATTTCTTTACTTCCTCTTTAGTGAACCAGTGGCGGCTGACGTCAAGCATAAGTCCGCGCCAGGCAAACTGGGGTTTGTCGGTGATGTCGGTACAGGGAACCGTCCAGTCGATGCCTTTTTGTTTCTGGCTGTTTTTTATTTCGGGGGGAAGCATCTGCAATAAAGTCTGTATCCCGTAGAAGATCCCGGCCGGTTGATGGGCGGTGATGATGATATCGCCATGTTTTACCTGCAAGCGATATCCTTCTGCACCGAAAGCGGTATTGTCGGTCAGCTTAAATTCAATGTTGCCGTGCTTTTCAACCGGAATTTCAAAACCTGTTGCGGGGGCAACTTTATTGTTGAAGTACCGAGCTATCCCTATTAACTGAGGATTGGATGTGTCGAGTGTGATAGCTGCCCGGCGAGTCAGTTTGAAATGATCCGTCCCGACTTTCATTTCTTGGGGCTGTGGGATCAATGCAAGTGCATTATCTGGAGTGTCTTTGTGGGAACAAGAGCTAAATCCCTGTATAAGACCTGCTGTAAAGAAGATAAATAGCAACTTTTTCATGAATCAGTGTACTTGTTTATTGTTTAGGTCGCGAAGATAGGGATTAATACGGAAGACGCAATAATAAGAATCCGTGATTTATAATGTCGGGCAGCATAAAAAAACGGATAAGCATTCGAATGTTCTTCGAAGCCTATCCGTTTCAAAATGGATGCCTGTCGGATTTTATACCGGCAAGCGGATATTTCAGAATCTCCAACCGAGGTTGATCTGCAGGACGCCATTGCGGGATTTCTCCCCATCCCAATTCATGGAGTTGCCATTTAATGTGATGTCGCCATCGGATAAGGTATTGGTGAATCCTATATTATAGTTCATTGAAACCAGCAAGCCTAAATCGAATTGATAGCCGACGCCGATTCCTAGTGCGAAATCAAATGTTTTGAATGCATCTTTCGAATTGACCGAAATGTCAGTACCGTTATAAGAAGCGCTTGCTTTAGAACGGGCTAAGAAACCGAATTGTGGTCCCGCAAATGCATAAAAGCCATTGTATAGATAGGCTTTTGCATAGATAGGAATGTTTATGTAATCGTTTTTGATTTTGCCGGAGATTCCGCCTTCTGATTCTTTCACTCCTTGCATGGAATAATAGATTCCCGGCTCGACGGAAAATTGCGGATTGATAGGAAACTCGGCGGCAACCCCGACGTTCAACCCAGGCTTCATACTTCCGTCACTATTTGTCATATTGGCAAGGTTCAATCCGATCTTCGGTAAGAAATGGAAATCCTGTGCACTGACCTGAAACGCCACGAACATCAACAATAATAAAGCAATCTTTTTCATAATGGATAATATTTAAATGAGTAATAGATAAACCTTTCATAAATAAAAAAAGTTGCGCTATATTATTATAACGCAACTTCCTATCCAAATATTATTTCTTATGCTCTTCTATCCACTTCCGTGCGTTCACGAAACCTTCGATCCATGGAGTGACTTCGTCACTGTTTCGTCGATCTTCAGGATAGTAACCGCATTGCCATGGGAACATCGCACGTTCCAAGTGAGGCATCATTGCCAGATGGCGTCCGTCGTGCGAGCAGACACCGGCAACCGACCAAGGCGAACCGTTCGGATTGGCGGGATAGCCTTCATAGTTGTATTTAAGTGCAATATGGTATTCTTTTTCTTCATACGGGAAAGAGAACTTGCCTTCGCCGTGAGCCACCCAGATTCCTAATTTGGAACCGCTTAAAGAACCGAACATGACAGAATGGTTTTTCGGGATCTCGACCGAGATGAAGTTCGATTCGAACTTGTGCGAATCATTGTGCAACATCTTGTGTTTCTTCTCATGTTCCGGATAAACAACCCCTAACTCGGCCATCAGCTGGCAACCGTTGCAGATACCCAGACTCAAGGTGTCGGGACGTGCATAGAAGTTATCCAGCGCCTTCTTGGCTTTCTCGTTGAATAAGAAACCTCCGGCCCATCCTTTGGCAGAGCCTAAAACGTCGGAGTTGGAGAAACCGCCGCAGAATACAATCATGTTTACGTCTTCCAATGTTTCGCGTCCGGAAGCCAAATCGGTCATGTGAACATCTTTCACATCGAAACCTGCCAGATACAGTGCATAAGACGTTTCACGTTCGCACTGGCAACCCTTTTCACGGATTACGGCGGCACGGATTCCGCTCTTTCCTTTGCGATCGGCAGTCAGGCCGTAAGAAGACAGCTTGCCGGTAAAGCTCTTCGGATACTTGAATTCCAGTGGCTGCATCTTGTAGTTCTCGAAACGGTTGCCTGCACATACGCTACCACTCTGCTTGATATCCAGTTTATAAGATGATTCGTACCATACGTCGCGCATGTAGTCGATGCCGAAATGGTATTGGACGCCTTCTTTGGAAACCAGAATGTGGCGTTCGGAAGTCGGCTTGGCGATAATGGCAAAACCTACTCCTGCATCTTCCATCAACTTTTCGAATGCTTTCTTGTCTTTCACCTGGACCAGGATACCCGGGTTTTCGGCAAACAGAATCTTGACAATGTCCTGTTCCGACAACTTGTCGAGGTTCACTTCCAGACCGCCTTCCACGTTGGCGAAACACATTTCGAGCAATGCCGTGATCATACCACCGGCAGAAATGTCGTGTCCGGCGAGAACCAACCCTTTTTGGATGGCATCTTGTACGGCGTTGAATGCGTCGGCAAAATATTCGCTGTCTTTTATCGTCGGGACTTCGTTGCCCAATTTGTTCAGAACTTGTGCAAGAGCGGAACCGCCCAACTTCATCGTGTCGAACGAGAAGTCAATATAATATATGTAAGAATTCTTTTCGTGGGCCAATACCGGAGATACGATCTTGCGAATGTCGCTGACTTCTGCACCGGCAGAAATAATCACCGTACCCGGAGCAATCACTTTGTCGTCGCCATATTTCTGTGTCATGGACAGAGAGTCTTTACCGGTCGGGATATTGATGCCCAGTGCGCAAGCGAAGTCCGAAGCAGCCTGGACCGCTTTGTACAGGCGGGCATCCTCGCCTTCGTTACGGCATGGCCACATCCAGTTGGCACTCAAAGATACACCTGATAGCTTGTCGGACAGTGGAGCGAAAACGATATTTGTCAATGATTCGGCAATCGCCATGACAGAACCGGCAGCCGGGTCGATCATCGCTACCTGCGGAGCATGCCCGATAGATGTGGCGATACCCGCTTTTCCACGGTAATCCAGTGCTACAGCACCCAAGTCGCTCAGCGGCAGCTGCAATTCGCCTTGGCACTGCTGGCGTGCGACCTTACCTGTCACCGAACGGTCCACCTTGTTGGTCAGCCAGTCTTTACATGCAACAGCTTCCAACTGAAGTACATTTTCCAGATAGTGATGCAGTTCGGATTCTTTATAAACGACTGGAGCGTATGTTTCTTCGACCGTATGATCCTTCATGATCGTTCTTGGCGGTTTACCGAACATATATTCCAGTTTGATGTCGATTGGTTTCACGCCGTCGGCCTGTTCGAATACGAACTTCATGTCGTTGGTCGTTTCACCTACCACATACATCGGAGAACGTTCGCGGTCGGCAATGCGCTGTACACGGGCAACATCTTCTTCCTTCATCAGCAAACCCATACGTTCCTGGCTTTCGTTACCTACGATTTCTTTTGCGGAAAGTGTCGGGTCACCGACAGGCAACTGGCTCATGTCGATATGTCCGCCGGTTGCTTCCACCAATTCGGAGAGACAGTTCAAATGACCTCCTGCGCCGTGGTCATGGATGGAGATAACCGGGTTGTTGTCCGATTCGGCAATCGCACGGATCACGTTGGAAACGCGTTTCTGCATTTCCGGGTTGGCGCGCTGTACGGCGTTCAACTCAATACCGCTGGTATATTGGCCCGTGTTTACGGAAGAGACAGCGCCTCCGCCCATACCGATGCGGTAGTTGTCACCACCTAACAGGACAACTTTTTCGCCCGGTGCGGGATCGCCCTTTAACGCGTCGCGCATATTAGCATAACCGACACCGCCGGCCAACATGATCACTTTGTCGTAAGCATATTTTTTCTTGTTCTCTTCGTGTTCGAATGTCAGGACCGAACCGCAGATCAGCGGCTGTCCGAACTTGTTACCGAAATCGGATGCACCGTTGGAGGCCTTGATCAGGATTTGTTCCGGAGTCTGGTACAACCAGGGGCGTGGATCGAGGATCTTTTCCCATTCGCGTGCACCTTCCGTACGCGGATAAGATGTCATGTAAACGGCTGTTCCGGCAATCGGCAGGGATGATTTTCCGCCGCCCAGACGGTCACGGATTTCACCACCCGATCCGGTAGCCGCACCGTTGAACGGTTCGACTGTTGTCGGGAAGTTGTGGGTTTCAGCTTTCAGTGAGATAACCGATTTGATTTCTTTCACTTCGTAGAAATCCGGTTTGTCGCCGCTTGCCGGAGCAAACTGTTCGATCACCGGGCCTTCGTTGAAAGCCACATTATCTTTATAGGCGGAAACCAATTTGTTCGGGTTCTCCGCCGATGTTTTCTTAATCAGGTTAAAGAGAGAACTTTCTTTCTCTTCTCCGTCGATAATAAATGTACCGCCGAAGATTTTGTGACGGCAGTGCTCCGAGTTCACCTGTGCAAAACCGTACACTTCGCTGTCGGTCAGCCGGCGTTCCAGCTTTTGGCTTACTTCGTTGAGGTAGGCTACTTCTTCATCGCTCAATGCCAGTCCTTCCTGTTTGTTGTAGGCTTCGATATCCTCGATATAAACAATCGGGTCCGGTTGTTTACTGATCGTGAAGATGTCCTGGTTCAGACCGTCATAGATACGCTGTAACATCGGGTCATGCTCTGCTTCGCCGGAAGAAACTGGGAAGTATTCCTCGATGCGTGATATACCGGTGAGTCCCATGTTCTGGGTGATTTCCACGGCATTCGTACTCCACGGGGTAATCATTTCCCGGCGTGGACCAACATACCAGCCTTCCAATGTTTCAGCCTGGAGAGGTTTTGCCTCGCTAAAAGCCCAAACTAATTTTTCTACATCTTCAGGAGAGAAAGCGTGTGCAGCCTCCACAGCTAACACCGTCTTTGTTGGAGATTGAAAGAATAGAATCATATCGTCGATTTATTAATGGTATTCCGTTCATACGGGGGATAATATAAGGATACCCCTCGCTTACAAAGTGCAAAGATAGTGCTTACTAACCGAATTTCCCTTAAATCTGTTGAAGAAAATAAATTTGTTCCAACAAAGGCCTTTTTCGGTTAAAAACGGAGCCTCGCAGATGGTGCCCGATAGGGAAACTGGCGGGACTTGCGCAAAATGTCAAAAACTAATGGCCGGACGAACTGTCGATCACACAGATCAGTATGGCAAGAATATCGAGGCGAACCAAGTGGTTGCGTATCTCGCTTAATGCTTTGGAGATATCCCAACCGGACAGCTCTGGAGCCGGGTGTCCGGCTTCTTCCGGAAGTATTGAAAAAAGCAGGCTACCAGACTTGCCATATAGGAAAATGGCATGTGACAGAAAATCCATTGCAGAACGGTATGGATATTAATATAGCTGGGAATCATATCGGACATCCTAAAAGTTACTTTTCTCCTTACGGAATGGAAATCTGGAAAAATGGTCCGGAAGGAGAGTTTTTGATGATCGGTTACTTCTTTCGAGTCGGTTGCTTCTGGCACAAGAATTTCCTAATATTGTGTTATTCTTGGTGGATGATATGGGAGTAATGGATACCTTTTTGCCTTTTTTTGACGGATAAGGGAGGTAATCTGGTTCGTTGTGCGTTGAACGACTGGTATAGGACACCGAATGTGGAGCGTATGGCTCGGCAGGGAATATATTGAAACCATTTTACAAATAATTGTTTATTGAAGTATGTCAAAACGGTGTTCCTCTGTCACTGTATCACTGATTCCTTTTTTATCGATTGATATTCAACTTGTTTCGTTAGTGATATATGCCCGTTTTCTCTATCACTACGGTATCACTACCCTA
>ERZ773178.3028-NODE-3028-length-14726-cov-3.398337_pt1 | contig 14726 bp, 10 predicted proteins | sample MGYA00580533_ERZ773178 | MGnify/ENA primary metagenome ERZ773178 (study PRJEB29015, sample SAMEA2737859) | human gut metagenome | biome: human gut; feature: human-associated habitat; material: faeces | place: China | collected 2012 ...
GGGATCAATCCCCGTTCTCGCCGCTTCGTTGTAGCGGGCCATCTCGGCTTTGAGGCGCTCGCGCGGAATCGACATCGCGTCGGCGAGCGCGTCTAGAGTCTCAGCACTTCGTACGGTTCCCTGCTGGACCTTCGTAGCAAAGGTCGCGCCCTTGCGGCTTGCGGCATCGGTCACCACCCAGAAATCGGGGAACCCCGTTTCAAGGAGACCATCGAGCACCTTTTCCCACGAACGGGTCTCGTCGGTAAAGCGACGGCCGATCACGGAGAGGAAAATCTCCGCGCCCGGATAGTCGAGCACGCGCCCGCCCCAAAAAGGAATCGCCATCACGGCATCCATGTCGCGCAGGGCGGCGCCTTCGGCAACGGCCATCCGAATGCCGTCGCCCGTCGCCGGGTCTTCGTCCGGAAAACCAACGCTGTAGGTCGTGCCGAAGCGGCTTCCGAGCTTCGGTGCCCAGTCCTGACGAAGCGCCATGCTCGACGAGAAGCCCCCTGTTGCGAGCACCACGGCTTTTGCACGCCAGAGTGTCGTGAGTCCCTCGGCATTCTGCGTCCAAACACCCCGGGCACGCCCATCGCGCATTTCGAAGCGCTCGGCACGCTCCCGAAAGGCGACCGCTACGCCCAGCGCCTTGGCGCGGCGCATGAGCGCGCGCACGTAGTCGAGTCCGGCCTGCGTCGTGTCCGTGCCATCGCGATCCTCCTGATCGGTCGCGGTCGGGCCGATGAGCAGGTTCCCATGCACCGTGGGGGTGACCAGCACGCCCTTGCCGTACTTGCCCGGCAGCTGGAACACGGTATGCCGCACATGCTGCCCGGCCGTGTGGTCAAGCAGGAAGTAATCGCCGCGCCGCGCCGTGATCTTCATGGGGTGGTCGGCGTCCGCCATATTGTGCAGCACATCGGCGTAGACGCCCGCCGCATTGACGATGCAGCGCGCCTCCAGCGTGCCGCGGTCGGCTTCGATGGCCCAGCCGCGTCCGTCCGCAAGGGGGTGCAGCCCCGTGACCGCCGTGTTGAACTGAAACTGTACGCCGTTCTTTGCGGCGTTTTCTGCCAGCGCGTAGGTCAGCCCGAACGGGCAGACGATGCCGCCGGTGGGCGCCCAGAGTGCTGCCACCGCCTGCTCGGAGACATTCGGCTCCATCGCAACAAGCTCGTCCCGCTCGATGATGCGCAGCCCCTCAACGCCGTTGGCGCAGCCGTTCTCGTAAAGCCCCTGCAGCGCGGGGCGGTCCTCCTCGCTCAGGCAGACGACCAGACTGCCGCACTGGGCGTAGGCAAAATCCAGTTCCTTGGCCAGCGCGGGCATCCGGCGGCTGCCCTCGACATTGAGTTTCGCCATCAGGCTGCCGTGGGCAGCATCATAGCCGGCATGTACAATAGCGCTGTTGGCCTTGGAGGTGCCGCAGCAGACATCCTCCGCCTTATCCAGCACCAGAATATCCGCGCTGTAGCGCGAAAGCTCCCGCGCGCAGGCACACCCGGCCACGCCCGCGCCGATAATGATTATATCATGCATATGTTGTACCTCGTGTTGTTGGTTCGTGGGGAAGGCTTTAGGGGGTCAATCCTCCTTCGCCCAGCCGTAGGAGCAGCGCACCGCCTTGTTCCAGCCCTTGAGCCGCGCGGCGCGCTCTTCCTCGGTGATGGCGGGGGTAAACTTGCGATCCACGGCCCAGTTCTGCAGCACATCCTCGGTGGACTTCCAGTAGCCGACAGCCAGCCCCGCCAGATAGGCCGCGCCCAGCGCCGTGGTCTCCACACAGCAGGGCCGCTTGACCGGCAGGCTGCTGATGTCCGCCATCGTCTGCATCAGGTAGTTGTTGGCGCAGGCGCCGCCGTCCACCTTGAGCGCCGTCATCGCAATGCCGCTGTCGGCCTCCATCGCGGTCAGCACATCGTTGATCTGGTAGCACAGGCTGTCGAGCGTGGCGCGGATAATGTGGTTTTTGTTGACGCCGCGGGTCAGCCCCACAATAGCGCCGCGCGCATACTGATCCCAGTGGGGCGCGCCCAGACCGGTAAAGGCCGGCACGACATAGCAGCCGTTCGTATCCCGCACCTTCTGCGCCATATACTCGGAGTCCTTAGCATCCTCCAGCAGATGCAGCTCATCGCGCAGCCACTGGATAGCCGCGCCCGCCACGAAAATCGAACCCTCCAGCGCATAATTCACCTTGCCGTCCAGTCCCCACGCCACGGTGGTGACCAGCCCGTTTTGGGAGAATACCGGCTTCTCGCCGGTGTTCATCAGCAGAAAGCCGCCCGTGCCGAAGGTGCTTTTGGCCTCGCCCCTGGTAAAGCAGGTCTGGCCGAACAGCGCGGCCTGCTGGTCGCCCGCCGCCCCCGCGATCTTGATCTCGCCGCCGAAGTGCATCGGGTCGGCGTACTCGTAGAACTCGCTGTTGGGCACGGGACGCGGCAGCATACAGCGCGGTACATCGAGAATTTTCAGTATCTCGTCGTCCCAGTCCAGCGTGTGGATGTTGAACATCATCGTCCGGCTGGCGTTGGAGTAGTCGGTCACGTGGATCTTGCCGCAGGTCAGCTTCCAGATGAGCCACGTCTCCACCGTGCCGAACAGCAGGTCGCCGCGCTCGGCGCGCTCTCTTGCACCCGGAACGTTATCCAGGATCCACTTGATCTTCGTGCCGGAGAAATAAGCGTCTATGAGCAGCCCGGTCTTCTCCTTCACGTAATCACCGAGTCCGTCCGCCATCAGCTGGTCGCAGATGGGCGCCGTGCGGCGGCACTGCCAGACGATTGCATTATAGACAGGTCTGCCGGTGTGCTTGTCCCAGACGATGGTCGTCTCGCGCTGGTTCGTGATGCCGATGCCGGCGATGTCCGTCGGCGACAGGCCGCTCTTTTCAAATGCCTCGCTCATGGCGAGCAGCTGGCTCTCGAGGATGACCATCGGGTCATGCTCAACCCAGCCCGGTTTCGGATAGATCTGCGTGAATGGATACTGCGCCAGAGATACGATGTTTCCCTTACTATCGAAGATAATCGAGCGGGAACTGGTTGTACCCTGATCAAGTGCAATGATGTAGCCGTTCATAATGAAAATAACCTCCGTAGACTTGACGAATTTCGCCAATTGGAATACAATTTAGGTAGCTTTTAGTATATCACACAATAAGGAGTATTGCTATGCCATCTTTTCATGATTTTAGGTTTTTGTCCACTGATGGGAAACACAACGTGTTTGCCAGAGAGTGCACGCCCGACGGCGAAGTGCGCGCCGTCCTGCAGATCGCGCATGGCGTCGCCGAGCATATCTACCGTTACGCTCCGTTTATGGAGTTTCTCGCAGAAAACGGTTTCGTCGTCGTCGCGAATGACCACCTTGGCCATGGTAAGACCGCAGAAAACGAACAGGAGCTGTGCTTTTTCGCAGAAAAGGACGGCTGGAACGATGTCGTGAGCGATATGGACACGCTCCACAAGCTCACAGCCGCCAAATACCCCGGCGTACCCTACTTCCTGTTCGGCCACAGTATGGGCAGCTTCCTGACCCGCACCTATATCATTGACCACCCTGAGGGGCTCAAGGGCGTCGTCATCAGCGGCACCGGCCAGAACCCGGGCGCAGTCGTCGCCGCCGGTAAGCTCATGGCAAAGCTTGAGATGATCGACAACGGCCCCATGTATCACAGCCCCACGCTCGACAAGCTTGCCTTCGGCAGCTATAACAAGAAGTATGACCACGTGCGCACAAAGCTCGACTGGCTCACCCGTGACGAGGCGGTCGTGGACGCCTACATTGCCGACCCGCTCTGCGGTGCGATGGCGACTGCCGGCATGTTCCACGACATGATGGGCGGCCTGCAGTACATCTGGAAGACGGAAAATCTCAACAAGATGGATAAGTCCACCCCGGTCTACTTCATGGCCGGTGACGGCGACCCCGTCGGCAACTACGGCGAGGCGGTCAAGAAGGTCTACGAGCGCTTCCTGAAAACCGGCTGCAAGGACGTGAAGCTCAAGCTCTACAAGGACGGCCGCCACGAGATGCTCAACGAGCTCAACAAGGACGAGGTGTATGCCGACGTCCTCGAGTGGCTCAACAGCAAGATCTGATGTCTCAAACCGATGTCCGCGCATCGCGCGGGGATCGATAAATTCCCGGAAAGAACGCAGGACGAAGCGCGATGAAACAGGTGGATACCAAAGCATATATGACTGCGCTGCGCTCGCTCACCGAGCAGGGGCACAGCGTCAGCGTGCCCGTCGCCGGCAGCAGTATGTCGCCCTTTCTGGCAGGCGGGCGCGACACCGTGTTCTTTTCCAGGCCGGACACGCCCCTGCGCCGCGGCGACATCGTGTTTTACGAGCGCGCGAGCGGCCAGTTTGTCATGCATAGAGTCCGCCGCGTACACCGTGACGGCAGCCTCGACATCCTTGGCGATGCGCAGGCCGAGACCGAGACCGGCATCCTGCCGCAGCAGGTCTTTGCGCGGGCGACCGCTGTCTGCCGAAAGGGTCGGCAGCTCTGCCCCGGAGATTTTCTGTGGGAGTTCTTTCGCGGGCCGTGGCTGTGGGTCATTCCGCTGCGGCATCCCATTGTCCGGATATGGAGCGTGTTCAAAAAGCGCCGGACATAATACAATTACAATACAAAATTACAGATTGCGAAAAGAAAAGCGAAGTGGTTTCCACTTCGCTTTTCTCATTCTATTGGGGTTTAGAGGATGTCCAGCTCGCGGAGCTTTGCGACGAACGCATGGACGTCCTGCCTGAGCACGTCACGCTCGACGTCAAACGCCTCATAGAGTCGCTCGACGATCGCCTCCTCATTCTCGGCCTCCGGCAGCGCGTCCCATATGGCGGCGCCGGTCTCGTTGATCGTGAGCAGTCCTTGGAGCTTCGTTGTCGTCTCGCCGACCGGCACGAGGATCGTGTCGCCCGCGATCTCCCGCTTGACAAGCTGTGCTTTGGGCTTCATGTGTTTTTCATCCTTTCATACGCGCTCTGCGTCAGCGCGGCAGTAGCCTTCGTCATGGCGCAGACATATTCCGGCCTTCCGTCAAACGCGCCCGTCTCGGTCACGCACATCGCAGCGCAGGCATGGCACATGTGCTTATATTCGCACTGTGTGCACGCCGGCGGCAGCAGAATGCGCGCCGTGGCCGCCTTGGTTTCCTCCCATGCGCGCGCAAAGCCGAGCTCCGGCACGGAGACATCCGGCTGTACCATCATGCCGCACGGCGTCATGACGCCGCGCCAGTTGATCCAGAACGAGCTGCGCCCCGCGCGGCAGGCCATCTTCTCCCCCGGCGTCCCGTCGCACACTTCGCTCTCCGGCGCTCGGATACCGGCGCGCATCGCCTCGGCGCGCTGGCAGAACATCTCGTCCGAAAACCGCAGCCGGTCCCAGCGAACGCTGCAGGCGGCAGCCTCCTGAAAGGTAAAACGATCGTTGCTGCCGGTCGCGTGCTCGTCGCGGCGCACGGGCGGGAACATGTACGACGCCATCTGCACCGGTGTGCCGAGCTCGGTCGCTATGGCATAGATCGCGTCCATATCATCGACATTGTACGGCGTCATGGAAGCGTTGAGCTTCACGCCGATGCCGAGCGCCTTGAGCGCGCGGATATTGTGCACGACGCGGTCATACATCGGCCGGCCGCACAGCCGTTCATATGTCTCATTGCAGCCGCCGTAAAGCGTGATGTTCATGCGCGACGGCGGCTCATGCCGAAAAAAATCCAGCCAGTCGTCGTCGATGAGCGATGCGTTGCTGTTGATGGACACCATGAGCCCCATCTTCTTGAGTTCGGTGAGCAGATAGCGGAAATCCACGCGAATAAGCGGCTCTCCGCCGGTCAGCAGCAAAAACAGCATCCCCTGGCTGCGTGCCTGCTCCGCGATGGCGAGCCACTCGTCCGCGGTGAGCTCCGCCCCGCGCCGCCGCTGTTCCTCGGGCGTGAGGTGCACGTAACACATGCGGCAGTTGAAGTTGCAGCGCGCCGTGAGCTCAAAGCTTCCCGCAAGCGGGATGCCCTTTGCGCAGGCCCGCGCGTGCAGATAGGCCGACAGGCGCGGCTCAGCTCCCGTATGTTCCATATCAGATACCTCCCAATTTGCCCCGCAGGGTTTCGACCGCCGTGGCGTCCGGCAAGCAGTCCATGCGCAGCACCGGCACGTCGGAGACGAGCCGCGCCACGCATTCGGTCATTTGTTCCGCCGAGCGCGCGTCCCATTCGTAATACGCGCACTGGCTGAGCACACCCGCAAACGCCGCCTGCGGGCTCGGGACAAACACGCGGTTTTCACTGCCCTGCCCGAGCAGGACGATCGCCCGGATCGGCACCGTTACATTTTCGGATATGCCGGACGTGCCCGAATAGAAAATGCCATTCGCGGTCTTATTTTCGACGTTCACAAGCGCACGGTCGCCATTGACGACCCGCGCTCCTGCGCAGCGCTGCCAGAGCGCAGCCTGTGTGCTTTTACCGATGCCGCTCGGACCGGAAAACAGGATGGCCTCGCCCGTGCGCGTCACAATGTACGCGCTGTGCAGCACGAGCATTCCACGCTCGGCAAACACGTCAAACAGCCCCACAGCCTCCAGCACCGTGCTGACCGACGCGCCGGTGCGATAAGCGCTCGCAAAGATCACATCCGTGTGCGCACCGTTTGTCACGGCATAGGTAAAGTGCGGAATATCCCCCGGTGCACTGACCCATTGCAGAAGATGCCGCTGCGCGCCCGCTTGCCAGCGAAACACATCATTGCGCCGCAGCGCGTCTGCCGGCGGTGTGGGCAGCGCATCGCTGAACCGCAGGCAAATCGTGTGATCAGGCACGCCGTCCGGCACACGAAACGCTTCGCACACCGGCGAGCGTTCGAGCGGCGCATCAGACTCCAACGCGAAGGCCACGCCGCCGAAGCGATAAAGCTCACGGTACATAGGTCACAAACAGCAGCGCACTCGCACCTTCGTGAAAGTGGCTGGTATAGCTGCTCTGGCTCTCGCCTGCCGCGAGATCTTTGATGCCCGCGCGGTACGTGATGCCGCCAAGCAGCATATCGCCGCTGACATTTTTATAGTAGACATAGACCTGCGCGGCGGCAGCGCCGGAGTTGTTGGTCACGGTGATGGTGTTGTCGCTCGTCGTGACGGTGAACAGATCATCGTGCATGGACAGCGGCTCTGCGAACGCGGCGTAGGCTGTCACGGTCACTGTCAGCTCCTCCGGCTTCTCAGGCATAGTCTGCGCGCCGAGCTCCAGCGCCTGAAGCGTCTGCCCGGCCGGGAGCGTGCTGATATCAAACTCATAGCACTCACTACCGCGCGTGAGCGTAATGTGCGCATACTGCACGTCGCTGCTGCCGGTGTTTTTCACGCGGATGCAAAATACGTCCGACACCGGCTTGTCAGACCCATCCTCGACGAACAGCCCCGCATAGCGACCGGCGCTGACAAGCTGCAGACCGTTGCCGATATCCGTGCCGTCCAGCTTTGATTTCTCCGCCGCAAGACCGTATTCATCCGGCTTGGCGGGCTTTTTCCCGCAGCCCGTGCACGCGAGCAGCAGCGCCGCGGCAAGCGTGAGCAGCAGCGCGCGCACACCGCGTGTCCTGAATTTATTCATAGTTTTGCTCCTTTGCTGCGCGCGTCATCGCGCGGCGTCCGATTCTTGAAAAAATGCCCTGCCCAATCGGGCAGGGCATTTCCTTGTGTAAGCTCGTGTCAGGAGGCGAACAGTTTCGACCCCTCCGACGGAACATGGTAGCAGAATCCAAGCTGATCCGGGTTGATCACGCAGTTCCCCTGAGAGAACACATTTTCGCCATAATCACCGAAGATATCTTTGCAGGTATTCTGGTTGAGGTTGAGCGGCTTGCCGCAGTTGTCTGCGATGCTGGCACTCAGTTCAAAGCTCTCGAAGTAGACTTCGGGTTTCACATAGGTTTTCTTCATACGTTCGATCACTCCTCTCTTAGTGCTGCCACTTGCCGAAAATATCGTGCCACCAGTCACGGATGGACGGACGCACCGTCAGCTTTGCGGTGATCGGGTCACTCGCAACACCGTCGGCATTGATGGCGCAGACGGTGTAGTCCGCCGTTGCCGTCGCCGTCACGGTATAGGTGAACACGTGGTAGGTCACCTTCTTCGCGGAAGAGCCCCAACCGCTGCGCTCGGTGCGAACCTTATAGCTGTCGATCGTCACATCGTCGACATGGATCGCCTCGACATCCGCAGACGTCTTGACCGTCAGGGTCGCCTTGCCGCCCTTATGGACATTGCGGCTCCACTTGGCCGTGAAGTGCTCAGGCTCAAAGGTCTGCTCGGGCGCGGCAAACAGCGCGCGCACACACATGACCGCAGCGTCCTGCTCCTCAGCGGTCGGCGCGCTCAGTGCAGCTGCGCTGGCCGGTTTGTCCTTAAAGGTGATCTTCAGGTTCGTCAGGGACAGGATGCCGTCACCCGTGTTGGTGATCGTGAAGCTGCCGCCGGAAGCGCCGATCTCATAGTACATCTCGGTGGCGGTGCTGATTTGCTGACCATCCGAGCCAACAACCATCGTCGCGGCCATACCACTGGGAGCTTTTGCGCCGATCTGGACGCTTGCGATGTTGGTATCACCCGGGACGGTAAACGTGATCGCCTGACCGGTGGCCAGATAGACCTCGTTGTTCGGGCCACGGTTCTTATAGTCGGTGATGTTCGCTGCTGCAGCGCCGTCGATGAAGAGAGTTGTCTTTACATTATCAGCCACCAGCGCGTCATGCAGCTTGATGTACTGCGGGTAACCCTCGCCGTCCTGCGCGTAGTCATCCTTGTCCTTGCCCATGGGGTCATAGACGCGGATGGCATCGAGCCAGAAGCTGTAGGAATCATTGCCCGTGTGATCGAAGAACTCACCGTAGCCGACCTCGATCTTGACGGTATACGTGTCATAATCCAGACCGGAGACCTTGATCACCGGGATCTGGTAGAGCGCCTTCGCGCTGTCAGTCGTCACACCGGCGGCATCGCCATTGTAGCCGTAGTACGTGTCGCACGGGCCGACCTTCACTTTTTCTCCCTTGGAATTCGTCACGGTGTACATGACCGTGCCGGAGGTGTTGCTGGTCAGGGAGATGACATCAAAGCCAGTGCCCTTGAAGGTGAAGGTCGCAGCGGGCACCTGACCGAGCTTACTGGTGTTGGCATCGACCGTGACCTTGGTGGCGCTGCCCATGGAGAAGGTGCTGCATTTGGCATAGGCAGGGTCATAGCCGTAGACGTTGTTGTTCTCGCTCTTGAGCTGCTCAAAGACCTGCTGCTTCGTCGTATCCTGCTCGCCGACGGTCGTCCAGTAGCCGTTTTTCTGGTTCTTATTGACAACGTTCGTGCCATCGGCATTCGTAAACGTGGCGAAGCTGTCCTCATAGTAGACGCTCGTCGCGGGGATGATGTTGACGGAGAAGACCGTCGGCTGCTCAGCCGGATCATTCGTAAACTTGACAAAGAGCGAGATCGCCGCCGTGCTGTCAAGCGTATTGTGGAGCGTATACGTCACCGTCTTATCGTCGCTGTTGATCTTCGCAGTGCCGTACTTGCCCGTATTCTCAAGCGTCTGCTCACCGGCAAGCAGTGACATCTGCGCGATCGTGCTGGCATCCTCAATGCCGAATGCGCTCACCGGAATCGTCACCGGCAGACCGAAGTCAACGACATAGGTCTTGGCCTTCAAGTCCTTGCGGTCATAGTGCAGCATGAGCGTCTTGCCGTCTTCGGAAATCTCAGCCCAGCGGTACTCATAAATGCCGCTCTTGTAGTTGCCGGTCACACCGTCAAGCTGCTTAATGTCCTTACTGATGGTCTGCTGGTTACCGGAAGCATTGACCACATAGGCGCTGTCCGGCAGATAGCCGTTATCCTCGGCAGTCTTGCCCATCCACGGACCGGCTTCGCCGATGCAGGACTTGCCGTCCATGAGCGCAGTCTTGTAGTTCGGCTCAGGATCGGTTGCCTGATGCTTTGCCACGATCTGATACTTATAGATCTGGGTGTCGGCATCGTCATCCCAATAGGTGACGTTCAGGTTGGTTTCGAGTTCCACCGCGCTCAGGTAGATCAGCACGAGCTTGCCTGTATTTTTTGCAGGCCACTTGATGTTGCTAATCTTGCCGTTGACAATAGGTTCTGTGCCATAGCTTGCGTCCCAAACCACGGTCTCATCATACCAAATGCCGCCGGCCTGCGTCGTTTTCATATTCCAGTTGATGCTGTCATTTTTGTACCATTTATTGTCGTCATCCTGTCTGGTACGCACACCATCGGTTACCGTGATTTTCGAGATCGTATAGTACTCGTTCTCTTTCGGCATGATGATGCCAATGTCACGACCTGTTTTCTCATAGTTATAAATCGTCGTGGAGCCCGGATACATATTTTCCTTCGAAGGCAGCACCGTGTTGTCAGGATAGACGACCGCAAACGTCAGCGCTACCTGACCATTACTTCCATTGCCATCGGAGGGGATTCCAACACCCCAGTCCTTTGTGTACGTGGTGACGTCCTTTGTTACTTCTGTCTTCTGCAGGTAATATGCGACCAGCTGATCGCCGGAGCGGAAATAGTGCCAGATACCGTCCGTGGTCTGATACTGCCACGCGCTCTTATTCGCGCTGTTGGTATAGTAGCGGACATTGGTCAGCGTCGTACCGTCACCGGTGCTGTCTCCCCAGCCGGAATCAGCCTGTTTGTGGTACTTATCCAGACGCATGGTCTGCCAATAGGTGGCATCCATTTGGGGGTTGCGGCTCGAATTGTTTTTGCGGAAATAGCCATTTGCAGGCGCAAGCGTCGATACATCAACGCCAGCCGCATTCGATGCCTCTGCGCTCGTGATCTCATATCTGTCACTGTTGCTGTTGTAATCATGCACATGGCAGGTCGTGATCATGTACTCAAGGGTAAGCGAATTCGCCGTGAGTGGATCAGAAGGCAGGTCGTCGTTGACGACGATGTGATACCATGTTCCATCAATCTGAACATCCGTCGTTCCGACATTGCGGCCGGTAATGGTGATGGTGCTGACGTCGATGGGGTCTTTTCCAACCGTAATGGGCGTGCCGAGGACGTCGCCATCTTTGCTGACGAGCTTGCCGCCGGTAAGGCCATCGAAATATGAGCATTTAGTGTTGAGCCGACCACTCTGGATTGTCCAGTGCCCATCATCACAGTACAGCCACGTCTCATTGCCTTTGGGATTGAGGTCCAGATAAAACCCTTTACGATGGGAAATCCATGTCCACTGAGCAGCATTGTCAGCATCATCCACCCATTCAGCGTTGGCATCCAGATATTTTCCCTCGCTGTTTACGATGTAGTATGCCGTGCCCTTAGTCATGCTCGTCGTGAGCTCACCCTTGAGGTCACGCTTGCTGGTAACATTGACTTTAGCCACTTCGTCGTCATGAGAGTAGCTGCTCAGAACCTGACCGGGCATAGTTTTTGACCACGTTTCACCGACGGTAAGGTCAATGCGCACGTCGTTCTCGCCCGCGACCGTGAGATCCATGGAATAGGACTGGCCGTTATCGGCTTTGGCGGTGACCGTCGCAGTACCTCTCGAGAGGGCGTTGACCGTCACGCGGTTTCCGGTCACGGTGCTTGCGGCGCTTCTCGTCACGCTGCCGAGAGACAGAACGCTCGCATCGCTGACAGACCACACTGCATTCAGGCCGGTGGAAAGACGCAGAACCGAAGAATTGCCCACAGTCAGTGTCTGTCCGCGGTGAGCGGTCTCGACCTGCGGCACTACGGGCGTAAAGTAGTCGCTGTTGTTGTTCGACAGCGTCTGCATGAGTCCCTTGACATAGCCCTGTTCCTGGGCGCTGTACTCCGGTTTCGGATCGTCGCACCAGAAGCAGATCATCGCGCCGATCGGCGTCACGCTGCCGCTCTTATCGCCGCGCACAGAGGTGACAGGCGTATTTACCACGCCGTTTTGGGCATGTTTATACGTGTATGCTGTGACTTTATCAGCAAGCACATAATACCATGCATCATTGGTATTGAGGATCTTGTGACCCTTATCTGCAATAAAGCTTGCAGGTGCCGGGGTGTAGCCAGTCCAGCCGGTCGTCCAATAGCTGACGACGATGTCCTTGGAAAATTCGCCGCCGCTTGTGTTGCTGTTATAGTAAATGCCGTCGTTAAACGCGATGGGCGTCATACCGGACGCAACGATCTGCGCGGCGACCGCATTGACATAGCTGACAAAGTTGCCGTACTTTTTATCCTTGATCAGCGCTGCAAAACCGTCGGTCTTGTCATTGGCATACTCGTCCGCGCCCATGTTGAAGTAGCCGCAGCCCTTGCCGGCGAAGTAATTGATGTACTTCTGCAGGAGCGCCTGCGTGAACGCAACGGCAGTGGTATTCGCCACGTCAATCGTGCGGACAGAGTCGTAGGCGGAGCAGTTCACCCCCGTCAGAGAGGTCGCCGCGCTCAGGATCGCATCCATGTGACCCGGCGTGTTGATCAGCGGGATGATGGAGATGTTCTTGCTCTGCGCATAGGCAATGATCGCGTCCATATCAGACTGCGAGAGCTCATTCACGCTGCCCGCATCGTAATACTTCACGTTGCCGTTATGGATCTGCGTCTTCACGTCATCACTGGCATAGGTCTTCCCATCAACCGTGACAGACATATCGTCCAGCAGGAAACGCAGGCCGTCGTTGCCGATGGCCAGCTCCATGTGGGTATAGTTATTCGCAGAGGCCGTGTCGATCAACGACTTGATCTCAGCGACGCTGAAATATTTTCTGCCGCAATCCAAATGGAAAACGCGCATGAAATCATTTCGTGCCGAGCTGCTCGCTCCTGTCTCGTTCGTTGCCATCGTGAACGCTGACATGGACATCAGGCTCAGCAGCATGACCAGTACAAGAATCATGGAAAGCACTTTTTGCATTGTCGTTCTTTTCCGTGCCTGGTTCATTCTTGTCATTCCTTTCGATACCTTTTTTCCTGCCGTTTTGGGGCCATCGTGCCGCAAAATGGGCGCAGCACGACATACTGTTCTTATATTACTATAGAAATTGCGACGTTTCAATACCTTAACTGCTTTTTTGCACAAATTTTCGTATAATTTTTTTAGGAACACACCGCTGTATTTGGGCACAACTACCAAAACTGGGCCCTGCGCAGGTGCAGCGGAGAACCCCGCTACAGCGCAGAACCCTGTGTAAGATCGTCGCGCGCGAAAGCGGCGTGGATCGCATTGAGCACGCGCTTTTTGTCCGCGCTCCAGAGCGGCGCGATGAGGTCGCGCTTGGCGCCGTCGCCGGTCAGACGGTGGATGACCGTCTCCGGCGGGAGCACGCGCAGACACTGCTCAAGCAGGTCGATATAGTGCTCCGGCGTGAGCACCTCGAACTTCCCGGCAGCATAATCCTCTGCCAGATCCGTGCCGCGCAGCACATGCAGCAGGTGCAGCTTGATGCCCTGTACCCCGCTCTGACCGATATAGCGCGCGGTCTGCACCATCTGCGCATCCGTCTCGCCGGGGATGCCGAGGATCTGATGCACGATGACCTCGAGTCCGGCGGCGCGCAGACGGCGCACTGCATCGTCGAACACCGGCAGGTCGTAGCCTCGGCGGATATAGGCCGCGCTGCGCGGATGGATGGTTTGCAGACCGAGCTCGACCCAGGCTGGCTTTTCGGCGTTCAGCCGCCGCAGGAGCGCAACGGTTTCATCCGGCAGACAGTCCGGCCGCGTGGCGACCGACAGCGCCACAACGTCCTCCGGCGCGAGCGCCTGCGTGAACAGCGCCTCCATGCGTGCAAGGCTGCCGTAGGTGTTCGTGAAGTTCTGAAAATAGGCGATGTACTTGCCGCCGCCGTTTTTGGCGCGGACGCGCGCCTTGGCCGCCTCGATCTGCTGCGGAATGTCCAGTGCACGGTCGGCGGCAAAGGCGCCGGAACCGTCCCCGGCACAGAAAATGCAGCCGCGCGTATCGATGGCCCCGTCCCGGTTCGGACAGGTAAAGCCGCCGTCGAGCGCGAGCTTATAGACCTTGCAGCCGAAGCGGCGGCGCAGTTCCTCGTTCAAAGTGTGATAATACATAGCAGAAAAAGGCCGAGGATGCCCGGCCTTTGTGTTTATGCCTTCATCTGGCGCTTGCGCGCGAGATTGACCATACCGTCTTGCATGTCGTTGAGATTCATGAGCATCTTGCCGCTGCCGAACGCCGCACACGAGAGCGCGTCGTCCACGACGGTTGTGCGGATGCCGGTGTCCTTCTCGACGAGCTGGTCAAAACCGTAGATCAGGCTGCCGCCGCCGGCCATGACGATGCCGTTTTGCGCGACGTCCGAAACGAGCTCCGGCGGCGTGCGCTCAAGCACCATGTGGATGGTCTCGAGAATGTCGCGCGCGGGCTCGGCGATGGCCTCGACGAGCTCGACCGAGCTGATCTTCACGGACTTCGGCAGTCCGGTCGTCAGGCAGCGGCCCTTGACCTCCTGAATGCCGACCTCGGCGCGCGGCACGAGGCACGCGATGCCGATCTTGAGCTCCTCCGCCGTGCGCTTGCCGATGAGGATGTTGTGCTTGCGGCGCACGTAGCGCACGATCGCCTCGTCAAAGGCGTCACCGGCGGTCTTGATCGACTCGCTCTCGACCACGCCGCCGAGAGACACGACCGCGACCTCCGTCGTGCCGCCGCCGATGTCGATGACCAGATGGCCGTCCGGCTTGGAGAG
>ERZ773178.3038-NODE-3038-length-14705-cov-4.247031_pt1 | contig 14705 bp, 8 predicted proteins | sample MGYA00580533_ERZ773178 | MGnify/ENA primary metagenome ERZ773178 (study PRJEB29015, sample SAMEA2737859) | human gut metagenome | biome: human gut; feature: human-associated habitat; material: faeces | place: China | collected 2012 ...
GGGATGCGGGGATCGGGTAAATGGCTCTACCCGGGCAAAACTACGGGGTGCGTAACCAGCTCCGGGCATGGGGTAGATCGGGCAAATGACTCTATGCGGCAAAAAATGCGGGGTGCGTAAAGAGTCCCGGGTATGGGGTGAGGTGTCGAACCTTACCTATTCCTTACGGGCGTTGCGGCCGGAGCTATGCTTTTCCGGCCGGCGTACTAACCCTGCCGTGCCTCTTCGTTGTCCTTCTCCGCCTTCTCGTCCTCTTCCCAGTCGAACCACGGGAATTCGTGGCGCCCGGCGAGCGAAAAACGGGTGTAGGTGATCGGAAGCCCCATTTCGAGGAATCGTTTTTCGTAGGCGGTCTTAACCGACAGCACCTCGTCGGCGTAGCCCGTGCCGTAGATGTCGGCGTTCGAGACTTCGCACGGCAGGCCGTAGCGGCGCACCACCTCGTTCGTATAGCCGAAAAGATGTTTCGAATCGGTCTTGAGGTTGATCCATCCGTCGGGGGACAGTATGCGGGCGTAATATCCGAGGAAAAGCGGCGAGGTGAGGCGTTTCTTCGCCCGGCGGCTCTTGAGTTGCGGGTCGGGGAAGGTGATCCATATCTCGTCGACCTCGCCCTCGGCGAACAGGCCGTTGATAAACTCGATGCGCGTGCGCAGGAACCCCACGTTGGGCATCTTGCGGTCGGTGGCGGTTTTGGCGCCCCGCCACATGCGTGCACCCTTGATGTCGATGCCGATGAAATTGCGCGACGGGTTGCGCTCGGCCAGCGCTACGGTATATTCGCCCTTGCCGCAGCCCAATTCGAGTACGATCGGGTTGTCGTTATGGAAAAAGTCGCTGCGCCAATGCCCTTTGAGCGGGTGGTCGCAACGGAATACCTCGTCGAATTCGGGTTGTATGAAACAGTCGAAAGTCAGGTTCTCGCGGAACTTGCGGAGCTTGTCCTTGCCCATTGTTGTCTCTTATTCGCTTTTTACGATATTTATGCCGACGGCCTCGATGCCCTTCACCGGGCGGCCGGGTGTGACGGTTATGCAGTAGTCGCCCGTGCGGGCGAAACGGATGCGGCGGCGATAGGGGAGGTCGGCCTCGCGCGACAGGGCGGCCGGAGTGTGCGCGGCCGGGAGTGCGAGCCGGAAAGCCTCTTCGTGCCGGAGCGAATCGGGTGTGACGACTGCTATGCGTACCGTCAGCGTGTCTTCATCCATGCGGTCGTCGTAGCGCAGGAACAAATCCATGTCACGCAGCGTCGTCGTATCGGTGTTGGTGAAGACGATGGCGGCGGGTGCGTCCCAGCCCGAGGCATTCACATCGGTCACCGCGGCTCCGTGGGGTGACACGCAGCCTGCGGCAAAGGCCGCGGTGGAAAGGAGTACTGCCCGACGGACTTTCCGGAATGCGCTGCCCGTCCGATCCCGGTATGCGGCTGTGCCGGACGCTGCCCTGCCCGACCTCGGCGTATGGAACCACGTTGTGCCGGGTTGTGTCGTACAGGGCTGCATTGCGCCGGCCTGCGTGGCAGTGCTACCCGGAATGCCGGCCGTCTGCCGAAGCGTTCCGGCTGCTGCGCGACGTGCCGCTATGTCACGTGCCCGTATCACCGTCTATTCGTTTGAACCCCCGTTGCTTCCGCTGCCGTTGTCGCTGCTCCCTTCGCGGCGTTCGCCTCCCGGACGGCGGCGGTTGCGGTTGTTGCGCCTGTTGCCACCTTCGCGGCGTTCCCCGCCGTTTGTATTGCCCTCTGCGCCGTTGTTGCCTCCGTTGTTGCCGTTGCCATTGTTGCGGGGAGCTGCCTCATTGCGGTTCCCGTTGCGGCGGTCACCGCCGTTGCGGCCCTCCCCGTTGTTCCGGTTCTCGTTGCTGCGGCCTTCCCCGTTACGGTTCTCCCCGTTGCGGGAACGGTCGCTGCGCCGCTGGCGGCGTTCGGGGCGCTCCTGCTGGGGCTGCTGCCCCGGCTGAGCCTGGCGGCGCTCCTGTCCTGTTTCCTGGGAAGGCTGTCCGTTCTGCCCCTCCTGTCCGTTCTGTTTGCCCCGGTTGCGGCCGCGCTTGTTGCGCCGTTTGGCCGAGTCGAAACGGGTGATGCTGTCCTCTTCGGAGCGGTAGGTCGGCTCCTCGGCTATCGGGCGGATGTCGTCGGCGTGCTGCAGCTGGTCGACCTTCTTGCCTGCACGGTTCAGTGCCATGATTTCGCGCACGCGCGACACGGGCAGCGTGGTGACATTGACCATCGCATCCTTGCTCGACGAGAAGGTCATCGTACCGGCGAGGATGTCGCTCTTGACGAGGAAATATTCGCCGTCGATGGCCTGCAACGGCTCACGCAGGCGCGGGAACTCCTTGCGGGCGTCGACATAGGTGTCGTATTCGTACATCATGCAGCATTTGAGCTTCGAGCACTGTCCGGCCAGTTTCTGGGGATTGAGCGAAATCTCCTGTGCACGGGCGGCACCCGTCGTGACGCTCGAGAAGCTCGACATCCACGACGCGCAGCACAATTCGCGCCCGCAGGCGCCCAGCCCGCCGATGCGCCCGGCTTCCTGGCGTGCGCCGATCTGCTTCATTTCGATGCGGATGTGGAACCGCTCGGCGAAGACCTTGATCAGTTCGCGAAAATCGACACGCTCGTCGGCGATATAGTAGAAAATAGCCTTTATCTTGTCCCCCTGGTATTCCACGTCGCCGATCTTCATGTTGAGTCCCATGTCGGCGGCGATCTGGCGCGATGCGATCATCGTTTCATGTTCGAGGGCGATGGCCTCCTGCCATTTCTCGATGTCGTAGGGCTTGGCCTTGCGGTAAACTTTCTTGAACTCGCCGTTGTAGGGGTTGAATCCCGTGCGGCGCATCTGGCGTGCTACCAGGTCGCCCGTGAGCGAAACGACGCCGATGTCGTGTCCGGGCGATGCCTCGACCGCCACGATGTCGCCCCGCTTGAGCTGCAGGTTGTTGGCGTTCTGGTAGAACGAGCGGCGCGTGTTCTTGAACCGCACCTCCACGATGTCGGTTGGGATATTCTCGGGGTACTCCTCGAGCCACGCCGTTTCGTGAAGCTTGAAACACCCGTCGCAGAGCTTCGCCTCGCACTCTGCACCGCAATCGCAGAAACTGCATCCGCGGCCTACTTCGGGTTTACACTTTTTCGTATATTGTTTTTCGGTGTCCATTTGTGGGCATAATTTGCGTAAAGATACGAAATTTTTTTTATCCGGCGGCCACTCTGCCTAAATCGTTGCCTCAATTGCCCAGGCGGAGCTTGCGGACGCTGCGCCGGATGCGGACGATCATCATCACGGCCGCGGCCGACAAGCCGAACGAGAAGCCGAGGAAAAGCCCCGTCGGGCCCATGCCGAGCGTGAAGCCGAACAGGTAACCCACCGGCAGGTTCAGCAGCCAGTAGGATACGAAGGCGATCGGCATGATGATCTTCACGTCCTGTATGCCGCGCAGGATGCCTACCGAGACATTCTGGATGCCGTCCGAAAGCTGGTAGAGCGCCGCGAAGACCAGCAGTTGCGAAGCGATGGCGATCACCTCGGGGTTGGTCGAGAAGAACGTCGGGATGATGTTGCGCATGGTGATGAAGACCAGCGCTGCAAAAGCGTTCCAGGCGAGCACCAGGTGGTACGACGCCTTGGCCGCCAGCGACAGCTCCCCGATGTTGCGGGCACCGTAGCAGTGCGACACGCGGATGGTGGTGGCCGCACCGATCGACATGACGATCATGAAGGCGCAGTTGCCGATCGTAACGGCGATCTGGTTGGCGCTCATGGTCTCCTTGCCGAACCAGCCCATCATGATGCCAGTGCCGACGAACGCCGAGGCTTCGAGGAACATCTGCATCGAGATCGGAAGCCCCATGTGCAGCAGGTTCTTCACCGTGGCCCACGAATAGTTGCGGGGCGAGAACCCGTCGAGGTAGCCGCGGTATTTGTGGCGGTTGTAGAAGTAGCCGATCATCAGGATCGGGGCGATGATGCGCGAGAGCAGCGTACCCAGCCCGGCACCCTCGGCACCCATTTCGGGGAGCCCGAAGCGGCCGTAGATGAACACCGCGTTGAAGCCGATGTTGGCCATGTTGGCGATGATCGTCACGACCATCTCGACCTTGGTGTTGCCCACGCCTTCGAGAAATTGCTTGAATGCGAAGAAGAGCATGACGAACGGCATGCTGAATACCAGCATCTTGTAGTAGGGGATGGCCATGTCGACGACCTCGACCGGCTGGCCGAGGTCGTACATGAGCGGGATGACCGCATATTGTACGGCGGCCATCGCGAACCCGAGCAGCGTGTAGAACAGGATGCCGTTTTGCAGCAGCCCGGCCGACTTCTCGCGGTCGCCCTGCGCGTAGAGTTCGCCCACGAGGGGCGTCATGCCCAGCGCGATGCCGATGGCGGCGATGAAAAGGATGAAGAACACCGCCCCGCCGAACGATACGGCGGCCAGCGGCACAGGATCGTCGCCGCCGTAGCGGCCGACCATCAGGTTGTCGGCCACTTGCGTGAGGATTTGTCCCAATTGCGTCAGTACGACGGGCAGGGCCAGCCGCAGGTTGGATTTGTACTGGTCTTTGTATTTCGAGAAACTGTACATCGGTTTTCCGGATTAGGGTGCAAAGATAGCCATTTATGTCCGGATTGCAATCCTCGGGCTGTCCCGGGATGAAAAATCCGCCCGTTTCTGGGCGGATTCCATGCCGGAGGTCAGTACGGGAGCGTGATTTCGATGCAGCAGCCCGCGCGGTAGTCGGGGCATACGCGGATTGCACCCCCGAGCCGGGTGACGATCAGGCGGCAGAGGTACAGGCCGATGCCCGACCCGGGTTTGAACGAATCTACCTTGGTGAAACGGTCGAATACCCATTCCTGCTTGTCCGGGGCGATGCCTATGCCGGTGTCGGTTACGCGGATGCGGAGTTTGCGGGTGCGGTCGTCCTTGTCGCAGCAGACCGTGACGGAACCCGCAGCGGTGAATTTGGCGGCGTTCTGCAACAGGTTGTCGATCACGCGCGTCATGTAGGTTTCATTGGTCGGGATGACGCAAGTGCCGCGACCCCCCCCCTTGAGGACGTACTCTACCGACGGGTTTTGGGAAAGTTCGCGCTGGATTTGCAGCCGTTCGGCGCACAGCAGGCCGAGATCGGTTTCGGCGAGCGGCAGGGGCTCTTCGGAGCTGACGAGCCGCGACAGTTCGAGCATGTTCTCCAGCAGGGTGGTCAGCGCGGTCGTGCTGGCCCATATCTGTTCGCGGAATTCGCGCCGCGTATCGTGGTCGTGGTCGCCTTCGAGCAGTAGATCCGAAAACCCGTTGATGGCGTTGAGCGGCGTGCGGATTTCGTGACACATCGAGTTGATGAAGGCCGTTTTCATCTTTTCGCTCTCCATGGCGCGGCGGCTTTGGCGGGTTATCTCTTCGTTGGCATCGGTCAGTTGCCGCCTTATCTGCTTCAGCTGCCGAACCATGACGTACTGGTAGACGCTCCAGCCGATGAGCAGCAGCACCAGAATGCCGCCCGCAAGCAGGGCGATGAATCGTATGCGGCCGGTCAGCCGGGACTTTTCGAATTCCAGCCTGCCCACCTCGAACAAGGTCTGCATTTCGGCAAGACTGCTCTGCGCCTCTTCTACCCGCTCGTTGAAGCGGATGTTATTGGTTGTCCGCACCGCTTTGAGGGCGTTTTTATAATCGCCCATTTTTTCGTACAGATAGGATTGGGTGGCATAGATAGGGGCTAAGTCCGCTTTTATGCCTTTGCTTTTGTAGGCGGTTATGGTCGAGTCGATGTAAGCCACGGCCCGTTCGTAATCCCCCGTACACTGATAATACCGGGCGCTGGTGCTGTATATTTCCGCCATGTCGCCTCTGGCGCGGGCCAGCCCGATGCATTTTTGGTAATACTCGTTCAGCTTATCTCGGGAGATCAGGTCGCGCAGGTATACCATTTTGGCATAGGCGCGCATCATGTAGCCCGTCGTGTCGCGGTGGGGCCGTTCGAAGCGGTCGTCCATCGCCAGCCATTTGCGGTGCAGGTCGATACATTGCCCGATCTGCTCTTCGGCGCGCTTGTCCTTGCAGAGCATATAGAGATCGGAAAGTTCGTCGTGGCAAATCTTTTCCAGGTGGAGACGCTCTTCGAGCGGGTATTTCCTGAGGTTTTCCAGCGCTCGCTCCACATAGGGGATCGCCTTGGCGATGTTGTCGTAGGCTTCGGTTGTGACCGACGAAAAGTCGATGGCCAGGCCTGTCAGGAGTTCCCATTCGATGCGCTCCTCGGGCGTGAGCCGATCGTAGTTTTTGCCTTTGAGTTCTTCCAGCGCACGCGTTACCGTTTCGATCGAATTGTTGTCGTTCATCTGTTTCCAGAGGTAGTAGGCGTAAAGCGATGAACGGAACAGGGCGTAACGGGAACCCGGGAGAATGCTGTCTGCGAGGGCGATGTATTTCTCGGCCCGCCGGGTGTCGCGGTCGGCGAATTTGCGAACCAGAAAGTCCAGCGCATCTTTGCATCCGTAGGTATCCCCGGCCTTGTGCGCTTCGGCGAGTGCCGCTTCCCAATGGGGTGCGGCCAGTTCGAGGCTGTCGCCGCTCAGGTCGGCAAGTTGGACGTATATACGTTCCCGGCCGGCGGCATCGGGTGTTTTCGGTAAGAGCGTAAGCAAACTGTCGGCATGTGCCGGCTTGGGGGGCGCCGATATTGCAGCGTACGGAAACAAGGACATAATTAGCCCTGACGCAAGGGCTTTCAGGAGAATCTGACGCATGTCGGTGTCGTGAAACAATATTAAATTCGGACAAATTTATGAAAAAAAATCTTTCGGGGAATTATCATTTAAAAAATAGCAAACATAAAAACAGAGACCGGTTGCAAGCCGGTCTCTTTTAACGGGACGGGTCTGAACCGTCCGGGAGTCATGCCACCCGCAGCTTTACGCCGTGCGATTTGTCCGACTCGACGACGACCGTGTCGCCTTCGTGGAGTTTGCCGTCGATGATCAGCGTCGAAAGCGGTTCCTCGACGTTGTCCATCAGCGTACGTTTGAGCGAGCGGACTCCATAGCGCGATTCGTAGCCCATGGCCGCCAGGCGACGCTTGGCTCCGTCGGTGATCTTCACCTTGTAGCCCAGGCGGCGCGTGCGTTCGAAGAGCCCTTGCAATTCCAGTTCGATGATCCGCTCCACATCGCTCAGTTCCAGCGTGCGGAACAATACGATGTCGTCGATCCGGTTCAGGAACTCCGGGGCGAAGGTCTGCTCGAGTGCCTTGCGGTATTCGCACCGGGGCGTCGCGGAGGCTGTGGCACTCTTCGATACGGTGCTGTAACCTACCTGCACCGATTTCTTGACCACGTCGCGCGACCCGACGTTCGAGGTCATGATGATGATCGTGTTGCGGAAGTCCACCTTGCGGCCCGAGCCGTCGGTGAGGTGTCCCTCGTCGAAGATCTGCAACATCGTGTTGAAGACCTCGGGGTGTGCTTTCTCGATCTCGTCGAACAGGATCACGGCATAGGGCTGGCGGCGTACCGTCTCGGTGAGCTGGCCGCCCTCGCCGTAGCCGACATAACCCGGGGGCGAGCCGATCAGCCTGGCGACGTTGTGCTTCTCGCTGTATTCGCTCATGTCGATGCGGATCAGTCCGCGCTGTTCGTCGAAGAGCCATTTCGAGACCTCCTTGGCCAGCAGCGTCTTGCCTACCCCCGTGGGGCCGACGAAGAGGAATACCCCGATCGGACGGTTCTCGTCCTTGAGTCCGGCCCGCGAGCGGCGGATCGTGCGCGAGATCTTCTCGACGGCCTCCTGCTGCCCTACGACCCGCTGCGAAAGGTGCTGGCAGAGGGTTTGCAGGCGGGTCATCTCTCCGCCCGAAATGCGCTCGGCGGGGATGCCCGTCATCGAGGTGATGACCTGCTGGATATGCTCGGCCGTGATCTCCACGGGGTTGGTTTCGAGCGACCGCTGCCATTCGTTGCGGCTTTCGCCCAGTTTCGAACGGAGTGCGATTTCGCGCAGGCGTGCCGAGGCGGCCTTTTCGTAGACCAGCTCTTTGACCGCCTCGCGGCGTTCGCGCCGCACTTCGTCGAGTGCGCTCTCCATCTGGCGGAGTTCGGCCGGTTCGCGCGCCGATTGCAGGTGTATGCGCGAGCCTGCCTCGTCCAGCACATCGATCGCCTTGTCCGGGAAGAAGCGGTCGGTGATGTAGCGCCCGGTGAGTTCCACGCAGGCTTGCAGCGCCTCTTCCGTATAGCGTACCTTGTGGTGCTGCTCGTAGTGGGGGGCGATGTTGCGCAGGATCTGGAGCGTCTGCTCGGGCGTCGTGGGCTCGACGACGACCTTCTGGAACCGGCGCTCGAGCGCCGAGTCACTTTCGATGTTCTCGCGGTATTCGTCGAGCGTCGTGGCGCCGATGGTCTGCAGTTCGCCCCGTGCGAGTGCCGGTTTGAGGATGTTGGCCGTGTCGAGGCTGCCCTGTGTCGAACCGGCACCCACGATGGTGTGTATCTCGTCGATGAATATGATCGTGTCCTTGGCTTTGCGCAGTTCGTCGAGCAGTTGCTGCATGCGCTCCTCGAATTCGCCGCGGAACTTCGTGCCCGCCACGAGCGACGATACGTCGAGCGAGAAGAGCGTCTTGTCGGCGATGGTGTAGGGCACCTCGCCGCCTGCGATGCGCAGTGCCAGCCCTTCGATGATGGCGCTCTTGCCCACGCCCGCCTCGCCGATCAGGATCGGGTTGTTCTTCTTGCGGCGCGAGAGTATCTGGACTACGCGCTCGATCTCCTGCTCGCGCCCCACGACGGGGTCGATCTTGCCCTCGCGGGCCATCTGCGTGAGGTTTACGCCGAACTTGTCGAGCACGTGCGATGTGTTTTTCTCTTCGGGTTTGTTTTCCTCGCCGAAGTCGAGCATGTGTACCTGTATCTCCGTGCGGAAGTCGTCGCCGGCGGCGAATTTCTTGATGTCTTCGGATACGACTTCGCCCGTGATGCCGTACATTTCGAGTACGCGCGATGTCGCGGTCGAGCGGTCGCCGACGATGGCTCGCAGCGCGTGGGCCGTAGAAACGCTCCGCGTGGCGCCCGATACGGCGCACAACTCGTCGGTAAAGGCGCGGTAAAACTCTTCGGCGCCCGTGTTTTCGCGCCGCCCTGCCCCGAGTACCTCGCGTTCGATGCGCAGGCGTACCTGGTAGAGCTCCCAGTCCTTCAGACGGGAGGATAAAAGCTGGTAGGCAAGCGACCCTTCTTCGCGGAGCATCTCCAGCATGAGAAAATCCTTCAGCGAGTGGTCGATTCCTGCTTTGGTCGTATTAAACGCCGCGCGGGCAATGATGCCCTCGAGCGTCTTCGAAATTTTTACTTGCATGTTGCGTCGTCATGAAATTTAATAGTCTAACTTTTGATTCTTCGCCTATCTAACGGCATGTTATTGTTAAATATTATGTTAACTTGTTGAGCGGTATTTATTGCATTGTCCCTGAGTGGATTGTGCGGCTGAAATTCTCGGTGTGCGATGCTGGAAACGGGCTTGGATGTGTTCTGAACGGGTTTCCGGCCTTTTTCGCAGGGAGAAGATGCTCCCCCGGAAGGATAGTTCCGGTACTATGGAAAGGGTATACGGAGGCAGGATAGGCTCCCTGTGGCCGGTGCCGGAAAGAGCTCTTGCGGGGGCGGGGTTCGCCGGCTTTGGTTACCGGGGCTGCCTGCGGTGCCGGGCGGCTCTGTACCGGACGGCTTCTTGTGCGGGATATACCGACTGCGCCGGGATTAGTTGCCTGTTGCCGGCCGGTGCCGGGCGTCAGTTGCCGTTATACAATTATGATTCGGAATGTTTTATTTTTGATACGATGGCTGAAAGCCGTACCGATACCCTGCCGAAACCGGATGTAGATTTTTCCAGTGTATTATCTCTCTGAAAAACAATTATTATTACAAGTATAAAACGGAGTGTGTGTGTTTTTATTGTGCCGGTCTTGTTTATTTGTGTTGTTAATTTTGTATTTTTGTGGAAAAGGCCCGTCCGGGGCTGTTGACAACCGACTTCAACCCGAAAAGAATATGAAACGGATCCTGATCCCTCTCCTGGCGCTCGCCGCCGCCATGACCTTTGCACAACCGCCGCGCCCGCTGCCACCGGGCTATCCCGACCGTTCGGGGAATATAGACCTCGAAAGGGGGTTCCGAACCCCGCCGGCAGGTTACGGCGAGGTGCCCTTCTATTGGTGGATCGGCGACACGCTCACGCGCGAACATCTCGCCTGGCAGCTCGACATGCTGGCACGGAAACGGATCAGCAGCCTGCAGATCAACTATTGCCACACCGATACGGGCGGCATCACCTACGGCAGGACATTTCGTTCGAAGCCCGACCTTTTCACTCCGGCGTGGTGGGAGCTTTTCGGGTGGTTCATGACCGAGGCCGGCAAACGCGGTATGACCGTCAGCCTGAGCGACTATACGCTGGGCGTGGGGCAGGGCTCCTATGTGGACGAGATGCTGGCCGAAGACCCGACGCTCAACGGTTCGGAACTGCATTTCGACAGCCTGGAACTCGGCCGCGGGGAGCGTTTCTCGCGGGCTTATGCGCAGCGGCCGCTTTCGCTGAACGCTTACCCGCTCGATGCCCGGGGCCGGATCGACGGGGCGCCGGTCGACCTGTTGCCGGAAATGGGGCCAGACGGGGTCGAGTGGCAGAACCCCTGGCCGCGGGCCCTCGTGGCCGAAGTGAAGGCCGAGCGGCGCCTGCCTTCGCTCGATCCGATGCACCCTCGTGCGGGGCACAGTTACGTGCGGCACTTTTTCCAACGTTTTGCAGACCGTTTCCCCGGGGAATCGGAAACGGGGCTCAATTTCTTTTTCTCCGATGAGCTGAACTTCAACCTGCAGGGCAATATCTGGAACGATATTTTCCGCGACGAGTTCATGCGCCGCAAGGGATACGACATCCTGCCGCAGATCGACGCGCTGTTCGTCGACCTGGGTGACAGTTCGGTCAAGGTACGCATGGACTATAACGACGTGCGCGTGGCGCTGAGCGAGGAAAACTTCTTCATCCCCGTCTATGAGTGGCACCAGCGGCGCGGGCTGCTCTTCGGATGCGACCACGGCGGCCGTGGCCGCGACGTGGGCGAGTTCGGCGACTATTTCCGTACCCAGCGTTGGAACCAGGCTCCGGGCTGCGACCAGCCGATGTTGCAGAAGGACATTATTAAAAACAAGGTCGCCTCGTCGATCTCGCACCTCTACGAACGCCAGCGCGTCTGGCTCGAAGGTTTTCACAGCAGCGAGTGGTCGACCAACTCGGCGCAGCTGACCGATGCGATCTTCGCCAATTTCGCCATGGGGCAGAATCTGCTGAGCCTGCACGGGCTTTACTATACGACCATGGGGGGCTGGTGGGAGTGGGCGGCGCCCTGCAACCATTTCCACGAGCCTTACTGGGACGAGATGGACGGGTTGCTGGAGTGTACCGAGCGCCTGAGTTATATCCTGTCGCAGGGATACCACGTCGCCGACGTGGCGATCCTCTATCCCGTCGAGCCGGTGGTGGCCGGGTACGGCAACGAGGCTGTCGAAGCCGCCTTTGCCGCCGGGGAGGCGATTTACCGCGACGGCATCGACTTCGACTACATGGATTACGAATCGCTCGGCCGCGCCGAGGTGCGCGACGGCCGGTTGCATGTGGCCGGGGAGTCGTTCGGCGTGGTCGTGGTTCCCGCCATGCGGGCGATCCGCCACTCGTCGCTCGAAAAACTGCGCGACTTCGTTCGCGACGGCGGCATGGTCATCAATATCGGCCCGCTGCCGGAGGCCTCTGAAAAGGAGGGGCGCGGCGGCCGGGCGTTGACGGAACTGGTGGCGGATCTCTTCGGGGGCGGGCGCGACCGGGTTTTCCGTATCGGCGATCCGGCGGATGCGACCGCACTCATCGGCCGCAATACGCAGCGCGATTTCACGCTGCTCCGCCCGGCAACGGATGCCGGGGCGCATCCTGCCAAGCAAAAGACGGGCGATCCGACCCCTTACGTCATGCACCGCCGCATCGGCGGCCGCGACCTCTTTGCGGTCTATAACGTCGGGCGGGGCGCAACGTGCCGTTTCCGTGCATGGGGAGCCGCGGAGCTGTGGGATCCGTGGACGGGCGGGAAACGCCCGCTGCGGGTTGCCGCCGTCACGGATGCCGGAACCGAGGTGGTGATGCCGCTGGAGCGTACGGACATGCAGCTGATCCTCTTCGACCCTTCCCGCGATGCGGAGGTCGGGGCGGAATCCGCCGGCGCGGGGAGCACGCAGCGGATCGACCTCGGCGGGGAGTGGGATTTCCGGCTGGAACCCTTGCTGGACAACCATTTCGGCGATTACCAGTGGCCGGGGACGGACGAAAAGATCAGTGCCTGTATTTATGATGCCGAATACGAACGGCTCGGCGGCGAGGCTCGGAAAGGCCGCGGACGGTTCACCTTCGGAGAGCGGTTCATGCTTCTGGGAGCGGTACCCGCCTCGGTGGATGAACGGACGGTGCTGGACAACCTGCCCGGCACGGCGTCGGGCGTGGAGGCAGCCGGCGTGCGGTACGACTGGCAGCCCTATGCGTTCTCATGGCGCTGGGGCGTCGAGGGCGACTTCGGGCATCAGGGCTGGCACGGCCTGAAGGCGGAGATGTACGACGATTTCATCCGCCTGGGTGCGACCGAACGGGCTTTCAACGGCATGGTTCGCAAGGCCGAGGCATCCGGAATGAAGGATTATTACCTTTACACCTGCGTGGATGCCCCGCGCGACGGGTTGTACGACGCCGAATGGGGCGGGATGCAGCCCGTGGGGTTCTATGTCGGCGGGGAACGGCGGGAGCCTGCGCCGCAGGTCGCCCTGAAGCAGGGCATCAACGAGATCGTGCTGCATTACGATTCGTTCGGCACGGCGCGGTTCGCCCTGCGCGACGGTGCGGCGGACATCGCGCCCGAGACGCTGGCCGAGGCCCCGTTGCGGATGAAGTTCCGCGGCGACCGGGCGCTGCTGCCGTTCGACAGCCGGAAGACGGCGGATACGCGGGCGCGGTTCACCTTTACGGCGGCGCCCGGGCTGGAGGCGCTGGAATTCACGGCTTTCGGCCGGAAACCCGAAGTGCGTGCCGACGGCCGGAAATGCCGGGTCGCCGAGGTCGCACGCCGCAGCGACGGCGCCGTAACCTACAGTGCCGTGTTGCCCCGGCGTGCCGAACTTCCGGCGGAGGTGTCGCTGACGCTTACCGAAGAGCGCGGGTATGCCGGCGGTGCGGCGATAGACGGCCCTGTGAAGCTGGTTTGCGGGGTGGGACGCTATACGGTCGGCGACTGGTGCCGTAACGATGCCTTGCGTACTTATTCCGGTGCGGCGTGGTACGGCCGGGACTTTACGCTGACGAAGAAACCCGCGGGGCGTGTGAATATGAGACGGATACCGATCGGAAAGAGATTCCGAAAGATGGAAATCTTTCCATCAGTAAAACCATCGTACTGACAGAAGGTCAGGGCACAGGGATCGACAAAGAGAAAGAGTTTACATTTATAGTAGCGCTTAAGGATGCCAAAGGTACGGCATTGACGAAAGAATATGCTTACGCCGTAACAGGCGAAAGCGGAGAGGAAATCAAGAAAGGTAATGCTGCAGACGGTACCGAGATTTCCTTCCAGCATGGACAGAAGGCAGTGATTACCGGACTTCCGGCTGGCGCGCAGTATACGGTAACTGAAAAAGAAGTTGACGGATACACCACAACTGTAAACGGAAACGCCGGCAATGCGGCAAGCGGTACGATTACTTCAAATACAACTGCAGAAGCAAACTTTACGAATACGTACAGCGTGGCAGGAAGTCTTAGCGGAAGCGAAGCGCTTAAAGTGACGAAGGAACTGACAGGAAGAAAATGGCTTGATACAGATACGTTTAGCTATACGTTGACGGCAGCGGATGAAGCGACAGTGGAAGCCATTGAGAATGGATTTATCACGCTTCCGGAAAATGCAGGCGGACTTGAGATTACAAAAGCATCTGCAGGACATCAGGCGGCATTTGGAGATATCCAATTTACGATCGCCGGAACGTTCAAGTTCAATGTTACGGAGCAGCCAAGCGGTATCGCCGGTATTACGGACGATCAGGAAGCGGAAAGAACTGTGGTTGTGAAAGTGACAGACAAGAAAAACGGAACGCTCGAAGCAGCCGTTGTCGAAGGCGAGAGTGAGAATCTGACCTTTATCAATACATATGGCGCAGGCACAGGAGACGAGGATATCGCGGCGAAGATCGAGGCGTCGAAGAAACTGACCGGACGTGATATGAAGGCGAATGAGTTCCGATTTGAAATTGTGACAAGAGCGGCAGAAAATCCGGAAGGATTCAAGGAAACTTTCGCAGCGGCAGGAACGAATACAGAAGCTGCGGAAGGAGCGGAAGGAGCAGTAAAATTTGCAGGAAATGACGGCGCTCTGACGTATACGACGGAGTCGCTTGATCAGGCAGTAAAAGACGGATATACCGTAAAATCTGAAAATGATGACGGTTCGGATGTATGGACGGTCAGCTATACCGCAAGAGAGATAACAGACAAACTTCCGGGCGGAGTAACCGCAGTAGAAGGAAAGACGTCTTTCGACTTTACGGTCGTAGTGACAGATCGTACAGATGGAACATTAACTGCACAAGTACAGCTTCCGGAAGGCGGTATTG
>ERZ773178.3041-NODE-3041-length-14696-cov-7.221843_pt1 | contig 14696 bp, 8 predicted proteins | sample MGYA00580533_ERZ773178 | MGnify/ENA primary metagenome ERZ773178 (study PRJEB29015, sample SAMEA2737859) | human gut metagenome | biome: human gut; feature: human-associated habitat; material: faeces | place: China | collected 2012 ...
CCGGGGCCGCGCCATTCGGCGCGGGGAGCTTTTTCACGTCTCCCGCGCGGTCTTCTTCCGTTCCGGCAGAAGCTCCTCCGGAATGTCGCCCAGCGGCTTCGTGTGCAGGAGCGACACCTCCCAGTAGCCGGAGCGGAAATTCCGCTTCAGCCGCTGCAGCATGGCAAGGGCGATGTTCCCCTGAAAGAAGGGATCGTTGGGGTTCAGGTGCTTTTCCGCCCGCATTTTCTCATAATCGTCCAAATACCGGCCCGTTATGCCGATCGCCGCGCTCAGCCACTCATTCTCCTCCGAAAACAGATCCTCCTCAAGCTGCCGCCTCGCCGCCGCCTCCGCAAGTCCGGTCGGATACGGACTCTGCAAAGTGGTCTCCCACATTCTCACCTTAATGAGCTTCCTTCCGTCCCGATACGGATAGTCCTTTTCCTCCGAATAGAGTACGATGTACCCCGGCCTCGTCTTTTTCGGCCTCAGTCCGCGCTCCGCGTTGGCGCGCTCGCGGTTGATCCGCAGCAGGTTGGCATTCAGCGCCCGCTGATACGCGCTCTCGTCCTTCTCTGCCTCCAGCTCCTGCCGGAGCGCCTGCAGGCGTTCCTCGGCCTCTTTTTCCGCCTGTGCCAGCGCCTCCCGCGCGCTCCGGTTTGCCATCGCAAGCGCGTTGTCTCCCTCGTTTCTTGCCTGCGTGACCGCCCACTCCTTTTCGGAGATGTAGCGGAGCAGCCTGTCGTATTCCTCCCGCTCCATCAGCACATGGCTGCACTCCGGATCGTTCTGTCCTCCCGGGACCTCGGCAAATCCGCCCAGCAGCGTTTTCCGCACAAATTGGGTCATTTCAAGCCTCCCCTACAGTCCGCGGATATAGTTATCCGCCACCACGCTGATGCGGTTATGCCCCAGCGCCTTGCTGCACAAGAGCATCGCCGCCTTGTCCAGCTTCTTCCCCGCCTCGTCCCTCCGGCAGGTGTAGACATCGCCCTGAAACCGCTTTCCCGTCCCCTTGTTCACCCGGTCGTAGGGGATCTCCCCGATCGGCCGGGCGTAGGCCTTATAGATCGCCGTGGCGTATTCCGCGCGGTAGGCGTGAATGTCGGCGCTCGTATGGATGTGCTGCCACACCTTCTCCTCCGCGGGCGTGTCGGCGATCCGCTCCACGATCTGCGCCGCGTTTTTACCGATGATCGGGCTGAGCCGCTCCCGTCCGCCCTTGCCGTTGCGGACATGAACGAACCACTCCTGCGGGAAAAGCATCGCGTCCCGCAGCATTTCCAGCCGCTTTGTGACGCTCGGCGCGCGCTCCTCCTCCGGAATCTGCTCCAGCTGCGCGGCATCCGCCGCGATCTGCTCACAGCGCACGAGGTCCTTTCCGCGAAGCTCTCCCAGCTCGCGGCGGCGCAGCCCCGTCCCGCGGCAGAACTTGATCAGCTCGTCGTTGTTCGTCTTCGAAAAGTGTTCGTCGCGCACGCAGTCGCTGCGGCTGCGCTTGATGTCCTCCCGATTCCGCTTGGGCGGCTTGAAATAGTCCTCATCGTCCGGCTCGATCCCGTAAAGCTTGCCGAGCGCCTTCGCCTCCAGCTGCACCGTCCACGCGGAAAGCTCCTCATCCGCTCTGCTCTGAAGCCATTCGTTGACATACTTTTTCGCGCCTTTGAGCGTCGTACACTCCGGATGCTTCTGCTTGATATAGCGAAGGAAATATTTGATGTGCTTCCAATAGCTCTTATATGTATTTACCGAGAAGATCTTATCCTTTTCCGTGCCGGCAGCCACGGCTTCCTTTTTGCTCTCGCCGAAGGCCAGCATCTCGGTCAGCCGGTCGTAGGCCTGCTGGTGCAGATCCTTGTAATAGGTTTTGTTCTTCCGCCCCATCCGGCTCCCTCCTGTCCGTTTGTCTGTCCATTTATGTTCAAGCTTCGCCGCCTCCTGCCAGCTCCGCGCGGAGACTCGGCGATCGGCAAATACACTTTTTAAGGTCTCGTGTGTGACCGTTTTTGGGGTCGCCCCCGACACTTTTTCCTGCTTATGTGTGCAGCCCTGTTTCTTAACTTCCACGGCAGTCAGGGCCTGTCGGCGCCATTGCAGAGGGCGCGCTCTCCGGAAAATCTACAGCATTCCGGCTGCTATCACAGGGTGGATAGGAACATGATACATTTTACTTACCGGCACTTTCAACGAGATTACTCCTGCCGGGTCCATGGCACGCTTTCCGTTTCGCATTGGCTAGTGTGGCAAGCCCGCGCGCCACACAGGCGTATCGCACCTGCTTCGGCTTCTTGTGATGCAAACCTGTCTATGGCTATCTTATCACATGGCACCGACGGCTGTCAACATATCACCAGCATCTTATTTATATCGGTTTACCCGTTCATAATATGTATTTTCCGCGCTCGCGCTCGCCGCATTCGAACGCCGCACGGCAGACGAACCGAATTAATGCTCCGCGAAAATGGTGCTTCTGGCGTTGGCCATCGGCGCGGCAGCGGGCATTTTCGCCGGCCTTGCGGGTTCCTTCGCGTTCAAGCGTCTCCCCCGCCTTATCCATAAAAACAGCAGACGGACGGCCTTATGGCCGTCCGTCTGTCGGTTTTCGCTCTTATTTTTCCTGATGCACGCCCTTCGGAAAAGGGAAAGCCCTTTTGTCCGGTTCGCCCTTCACCGTTAGTCTGGCGGTCACGGTCATCATGCCGCCGGACCGTTGTCCGCGCAAATCACAGCTTGTCGCGCGTCACATAAGCCCCCTTGCTCGAGTAGAGGTTGTTGCTGTGCTTCACACTCTCATCGCTGCTCTGCGTCTTGTCCCAGCAGTCGGTGTAACTCACATACTGGTTTTTGTTATTGTCCAGATAGGTGTAGATCGCGATGAGATTGCCCTTTTGGCCCGCGGTATTCCCCGTGTCAAACGTGACCAGACTCAGGCTGACCCGCACGCGGCCAACGTAGAGCGCACCGCCGTACCCTCCCGCATGGTTGTTCTGGAACGTACCGGCGCCGATGCCCGACTGCTGCGCGTTGTCCGTCAGCATCACCGCACCGCCGTCGCTCGTCGCGGTGTTGCCGAGGAACTTGCAGCCGTTCGTTTCCAGCGCCCCTTTCTTGATGTAGATCGCGCCGCCGTTGTAGGCCTTGTTGTTCCGGAACGTACAGAGTCTGCTCGTGACCGTTCCGAAGCTATTCTTGGTGTCCATGTAAATCGCGCCGCCGTTGGAGATCTTGGTCGAATGGGTGTCCGTCGTGGCGTCGCAGTTCTCAATGGTCACGTTCTCCAGCTTCACGTCCGCGATGTAGACCAGCAGGCCGCGCGCGCCGCCGTCGATCGTAAGATTCTTGATCGTCACCGTGGGACGCGCCGTTATGTCCGTCACGGTCGTCTTACCGATGCGGAACGCGGTCTTGCCCCCCGCGGCGCTGAGCGTGTAGTTCGTATCCTTGTTGTCCGTCGTCAGGGGCTCGCCGGTGACCGTGATGCTTTTGGTGATCGGGACCTCATCGGCCAGCGCGATGTCCGCGCGCAGGCGCACCGTCGACGTCTGGTACGCGTCCTCCGACAGAGCCGCCCGGAGCTGGCTCTCGTCGTAGGCGTACAGCTCCGACCAGCCCGCCTCCACCGTCATCGTTTCGACGATCAGCCCGCTGTAGGCCTGACCCATGTGGCTTGTACCCTCTTCGTACCAGCCCTTGAACTGGCCGTACCGCGCCATGGTGTCGGGCTTCTGGATATTGTTGAAGACCGAGCTGCTGAAGGTTCCATACTCGACCGTCACCGGATCGATGGTCCCCCCCGCGTCGCCGAGGTCGAAGGTAATGGTGCACATCTTTTTCTTCTGGAGGAAGCTGGGATAGTATTCCGCGTCGCCGGTGACAATGCTCGCCTCGGTCAGCAGCTCACCCGTCTCCGGGCCGGTGCGCCAGCCCTCCAGCTCGTAGTAGTATGCGTCATAGGCGTCCTTGGTCGTCTCGGGCGCGTTCTTCAGCAGCAGCGTGCCGTAGGGATAAGTCTCTATCTTCGTCTCATACGGATCGTTCTTTGCGCTGCCCCACCACGGGTTCTTCTGAATGTGCCACGTGACCGTGTAGGTCTGCGCCGTCGTGTTCCACTTGGCGTAGACCGTCAGGTTCTCCGCGGGCACGGTGGCGTTGTCGTCCAGCGGCTGCGCGAGGGCCCGGTCCGTGTACCAGCCGCCAAAGGTGTAGGTATACTGCGCGTCGGCCTCCTTCGTCGGGTCGTCCGGCCGGACGATGGCCGTGCCGTAGTCCGCCGTGGTGGTGTAGTTGCTGCCGGTCAGGTCATTGCCGCCGTTCGTCTCCCACGTGACGGTGTACTGCTTGATCGTCCACTTGGCGTAGAGCGTCACAGCGCCCGTGCTGTCCGCGGCGATCTCCGTCACGCGGTTGGTACGCTCCGCGTCGCTGTACCAGCCGTCGAAGCGGTAGCCCGTCTTGGTCGGGGCGACGAGCGTGATCTTCCCCGTCTCGACCGTGTACTGCGCGGGGTTCCCGCTCACGTTCGTGCCGCCGTCCAAGTTATAGGTGATCGTGTACTGAATCGCCGTCCACTTCGCGTAGTAGGTCACATCGCCCTCTGGCATCTTGTCGCCGGTTTTGAACTTGGTATTCTCAGCAAAATTGCTGCCGTCCGTGTACCAGCCGCCGAACGTGTAGCCCCTTCTGGCGGGGTCGCTCGGCGCGGTGATGGGGTTCCCATAGAACGCTTCCACGGTATAGCCCTCGCCGGTCAGCTCGTCGCCCTCATTGACGTTCCACGTGATCTTGTACGGGTTCTGCTCCCACTTGGCATAGAAGGTCTTTGCCTCGGTGCTGCCCACGGGGATTCCCACGGTCAGGGTCGTAAAGTCCTTGTCGGCGTACCAGCCCTTGAAGGTGTAACCCGGCTTGGTTGGATCTTCCAGTGTGATGGTCTGATCGACCGTGTACTGTGCGGGATTGCCCGCCGCGTTCACGCCGCCGTCCAATTCATAGATGATGGCATAACGCTCCGCCGTCCACGCCGCCGTCAGCGTGACCGCGCCCGTGTAGTCCTCCGCGCCCAGCGTCAGATTCGTCTGCGCCGCGCCCTCGCCGTTCACGACCCAGCCGTTAAAGACGTAGCCCGTTCTGGTCAGGTTGGGAATCTCGGTCGCCGTGCCGTAGGTGTGCGTCGTCGGGAGCGTCACATCAGGGGCGCTGCCCTCGATGCCCGTGTAGGTGATGCCGTACACGCTCGGCGTCCACTTGGCGTAGTAGGTCTGTGCCGCCGCGGGCATCTTCGCGCCCTCCGCGAGCTTGCCGCTTTCGTTGAACGTCTCGTTGTCGAACCAGCCGCCGAAGTCGTGACCGCGCTTGGCCGGCGCGGGCAGAACGAGCGCGGTGTCGTAGTAGATCTCATACGCGCCGCCGCGGCCGGTGTAGTCGTTGCTCGCCGTGCCGCCGTTAAACACCCATTCGAGCGCATACTGCGCGCGGTCGTAGTAGAGCTTCACGGTCATATCCTTGGTGACGCGAACCGTATCGTTCAGGCTGATCTCGGTGTCGTCCGCAAGGCCGTATACGCCGCTCACCTTTGCCTTCACGCAGGTGAAGGCCGCGCTCAGGCCGCTCTTTTTCAGCGTCCCGACCTCGATGTCCGTGTCCACGTCCTTGCGCGTCTGGTCGGATTCGCTCGCCGCAGACGGCATATTGCCGGTCGTATCCATGTAGTAGTGCTCCACCGTGAAGTCCACGGGCTGCGCGCCCCATTGCGCGGTCAGGGTCATGCTCTCGGTGACGGTCTGCGCGTTGAACTGACCGCCCTCCGGCAGGTACCAGCCAATAAAGTGGTAGTCCGGCCGCGTCGGGTCCGTCACGGAGAAGGTCTGCCCGTAGCGGAAGGTCTTTTCCGCCTCGTCCGTGAGCGTGCCGCCCTCGCCCGCGTCAAAGGTCACGCGCAGCGTCTCGCGGTCGTAGTACAGCCGGAGCACGAGCGAGCCGTCCGCCGCGATCACGCCGGAGGGAACCGTCCCCGCCGCGCTCTCGTTGAGCACGAAGTGGTCGTAGTTCCTTGCCACCGCCGTCACCTCCGCGTCGGTCGCGCCGGTGAGCGGGTCGGTGTCGTGGAGCGTGTAGCCGTCGTCGTCCGCGTTCTGCTGATAGTGCTCGACCTTGTAGGCAATATCGCCCTTCGCCGTCCAGACCGCCGTGTAGGTGCTGTCGCTCTGCGGCATCGTCTCGGGCAGCGCGGGCGACCAGCTGAGCGCGTAGCCCGGCTTCGTCACCGTCAGCGCGGGCGCGGTGATGCTCTCGCCCCAGCGTCGGGTGGAAACGAAGTCGTCCTCGCCCGCATTCTTAAAGGTCAGGGTATAGGTATCACGCACGTAGTAGACGCGCAGCACGAGCGTGCCGTCCGCGGCGATGGTGCCGCTCTTGACCGCGCTCTCGTTCTCCGTATCCTCATGGTAGCCCGGAATGGTCTGCACGACCGCTTCAACGGCCGCGCCGGTCGCGCCGGTCAGGTTCTCGGTCTGCGAGGCGGCGTCGGGATAGCTGCCGTCCGCGTTCTGGAGGTAGTGTTCGACCTTGTACGCCGTGTTCTGCCCGGCCTCCCACTTGGCATAGAGGGTCAGGCCGCCCACCGGCATCGTGCCGCCGGCAAAGGCGTTCTCACACGCCGCGTCGGTGTGCCAGCCGCGGAACACATAGCCGGTCCTGACCAGCTGCGGCAGCGCGGAGAGGCGCACGCGCGCGCCGAAGTACACCTGCTTCGTCTCCCCGCTGCCCTCCGGCAGCGTTCCGCCGTTCGTCTCAAACCGGAGGTCGCAGCGTGCGCGGTCGTAGTACAGCTTCACGACGGTCTTGCCGTCCGCGCCGATCGCCGCCGAGGACACGGTGCTGCCATTCACCTCCGCGTGATCGTAGGTAAAGCCGTCCTTGCTCCACGCGCCGAAGTCGATCGCGGATCCGGTCGTGCCGGTCCGGCTCTCGATGGCCTGCTCGTCGTCGATGAGCAGATAGCCCTCCACGCCGTCCACACGCTGCGCGTAGCGCTCGATGCGGTAAGGCGTGTCGTCGCGCGGCAACCACTGCGCCGCAAAGCTCATGTCGCCCGTGACCGTCACGCCGCCGCTCTGCGCATCGGCGGTGAAGCCCTCGAAGCCCTTAAAGGTGTAGCCCTGCAGGGCAAGCGCGGGCGCGTAGGCCGTGCCGCCGTACTTGATGGTATAAACGATGTCGGGCAGCTCCGCGCTCCGGAACGTGCCGTAGGTGAAGGTCACGTCGTAGGACTTTCTCTCGTAATAGACCCGCACCACGGCGCTGCCGTCCGCCTTGATGGTCTGCTGCGTCACGCCCGCGCAGGCATAATTATCGTAGTTCACGCCGTCCACTGTGCCGGTGCGCGGAGAAACAGCCGTCCGCTCTAATGTCGTGCCGGTGCAAAGGTCGTCGTTCGCCTTGGTGTAGGTGCCGTTGAGCTCCTGCAGATAGTGTTCGACCCGATACGGCGTATCGTGCGCCGGCTCCCACTTGGCGTAGAGCATCATGCCCTTCGTGCCGCGGCAAGGCGGGCATCACCGCGGGGATCGCGTAGCTCTGCCGCAGGGTGCTGTCGCTGTACCAGCCGGCGAAGGTATATCCCTGCTTGACGGGCGCGGCAGGCGCGGTGATGGCCGCGCCCTTGCCGGTCACGATCATCGGCACATAACTGCCGCCGTTGGAATCAAAGGCGTAATACTGCACGTTGGCGGGATCGCTCCATTCAATGTGCAGCGTGCGCTCGATCGGCTCGGAGGTGAACGCCAGCGCGCCGTTCTTCCAGCGGATCGTCACATCGCAGCTCTCCTTGATGGAGCTCGCGTCGGGCGTGATGGTGACTGTGTTGCCGGCAGGATCGTAGCGGAACGCGCCGTTGCTCAGTTCGATGGTGAAGTGGCTCTCGGTCGCGTCGTCGTAGTTGCCTGCGGGGTTCTCGTCCCCGTCGTAGAGCTCGCCGGTCTTCATGTCCATATAGCTCATGTCGAACAGCGAGGAGGGCAGCGTGACGCTGCGTACGCTCTTGAGGTCGATGCCGAGCCGGTCGTCGTCCTCGTCATACGCGAAGTCGTAGACGTTCTCCTGTGCGCCCGCGCTCCACAGCGGCCACTGACCGTCGTAGATCACCGGCTGATAGGTCAGCTTGTCGCTCGAGAAAAGCTGCGCCTTGAAGCTGATGGTCAGATACAGTCCGATCTCGACGAACATCGCGCCCGCGGCGTTGGAATCCTTGCCGCCGCTCTGCGTCCAGCTCAAATGGTAGTAGAAGTAGCCCCAGAGCTGCGCGTAAGCGCCCGCCTCGGCCGTAATGCCGATGGAGTCCAGCTTGAGCGAGAATAGGCCGACCGCGATCTCGAACTCCACGCCCACGCGCACGCCAAGCGTGCCCATGACGTAGAAGTCGAAGTTGTAGTGCGCCTCCTCCAGATCGATGGTCTCGTTGGTGGACTGCTTGTGGAAGAGCAGGATGGAGAAATTGTAGCGTCTGGCCACGCCGAACTCGAAGCTCATGCCCATCGTGACGTAGAGGTTCGCCTTCACGACAAAGTCGGCGCTGATGCCGTAGCAGAGGATGTGGAACGGGTCCACATTGCCCTCCTGGGCGAAGATCTCCTTGCGGACGAGGTCGATCCAGCTCTCGTCGGCGTCCTCCATCATCGCGGAGTATTTATCCGCAAGGCCGCCGCCCTCGCCGGCCTTCCAGTCCACATCCTCGCCGAAGAAGCTCTCCTTCTGTTCCATCAGATCCTTGATCTGCTGGCCGATGTTGATGATCTTTTCCTCGGGCGCAAGACCGGTCACGCTCTTCCAGTCGAAGCCGTCGTCCTCCTCGCCGGCCGTCTTGGCCGTGGCGGTAATGGCGATGCCGGTGTAGGTGCCCACGTCGATGTTGGCGTTGAGGCGGTAATCGTAGATGTAGGGGAAGATCCACTTCCACTTCCAGATCGCGCCGCCGCTGGTGTTGACGGTGAGCAGGACCTCCTGCTCGAACACGGCGGTCATATTGATCTCGATGGAATTGCCGTTCTTGCCCTCCACGGTGGTGGAGAACTCGATGGACAGCTCGGCGCGGATGCCGTAGCGGTCGGCAAAATGCTTGAGCGAGCCGACGTTGACGGTCGCGCTGATGTTGATGTGATCCTTATCGAGCAGCGGGCGCGAGACCGCGCTGTATAGCGTCAGGTCGCAGCTTTGCACCAGCGCGCCGTCCGCGTCGGTGATGGAGTAGGACGAAAGGCCCATGTCGCTCAGCTCCTGGAAGCCGTCCGTCTCCAGCGCCAGCTCGGTGAGATACTGCGCCGCCTGCTCGGCGAAGCCGCTCTCGCGTGCCTGACGCACCATGTCGTCCTCGATCTCCGTCCTCTGCGCGGCGGTCAGCTCGATCTCCTCGTCGCGGGTGCTGTAGAGGTCCATCGCCGCGAAAACGTCGGCTTCCTCCGCGTCCTCATAGGTGAGGACATAGTATTCCTCGCCGTCCTGCGTGGTAAGGGTATCCACACGGGTGATCCTCGCATAGCCCTGAGCCTGAGCGCTGTCACTGCCCCATGCACCGGAGTAGAAGGCGAGGAAGTCGCCCACGTCGATGGTCGTCTGGGAATCCAGACCCATCTCGGCGTACTTGTCGTCCGTGTAGGTCATGTTCTCCACACGGACGGTGGCGGCGTCATTGTCCTCAACGCCGTCGGTGTCCCAGCCCTGATCGGTCGGGAACGGCAGCACGTCGGGCGTGAAGAGCACGTCCGCGGAATCCGCCGTCTTATAGGTATAGGTCGTGCCGCTGGCCGCCGTGATCTGCACGTAGGCCACCGCGCCGTCGTTATCCGTGCGGATGCTGCGGTCAGCCGGGCTCACGCCCTCGTAGATCGCTGCGGTGTCGCCCACGGCAAGGCCGCCTGCGGCATAGGTGAAGCTGCCGGTCTGCGCCACAGGGGTGACGGGCTGGGTGTTGCCGTTTTCGTCCTGATTGAGCGAGGTACGGAACAGGCCGTCAAGGCTCGCGGACATCCCCGTCACGTCCTTCTTGGGAATGTACTTCACGCCGCCGGAGAGCGTGAGATTGTCCACCTCGACCTTCTCGGTGACGATGTTCAGCACGCGCACGCTCGGCGCCTGCTCCGCGCCGTCCACCACGAAGCGCGCGTCGGAATCCGCCTTCAGCTCCACGCGGTAGGTCTGGCCCTGCGCCGCGGGGAAGCTCACCGTGCCGGCGTTCACCTCGATGCTAACCGTCTCGTTGTTCGCCGTCACATTGATAAAGGAATCAATGCAGTCCTCGGCATAGTCTCTGATGCCGAAGGTATATCCGCTCACATTCGCCGCCGGAACGGTCACGGTCACATAGTTGGGCGTCTCCGCCTCGTTGGCGTTGACCGCCATGACCTCGCCCAGCTTGGCGTAGAGGGTCGTGTTCCCGTTCACGGTGTCGTTCGTCCCGGCCGCGCGGGTCAGGTCGCTGTCGTAGTACCAGCCGAGGAACACCTTGCCCTCCACCGTTGGGGTGGACAGCGAGGAAATGCGCGTACCCGCGGCGACGGTCGCCGGAGGCATCGGTGCGCCCTCGACCTCGAAGCTGACCGTATAATAGGTCGTGACGGTCGTGCCGCCGCCCGTGGAGCCGCCGCCGGAGCTGCCGCCGCCCGAGGGCTTCTGCTCCTCGGGCTTCTTATCGCCGCTCTCCTGTCCGCTGCCCGGCTCGACGCTCACGCGCTCGCTCTTCACGCCCGGCTCGGAGTACCAGGTCTCCACAGCCTTGTCCGTGCGCTGGCAGAGCGCGGCGGTCTGGGCGCGGGTCGCCTTATCCTTGGGCGCGAAATTCACGCCGTCGCCGTTGAGCAGACCCAGCGCCCACAGCTTGCCCACCGCGTCCTGCGCCCACGAGGACACCTCGTCAAGGTCGGCAGGCTTTGTCGTGACGGTCGTATCGGCCTTCGGCATCGCGTCAAAGGTCTCAAAATAGCGCACGAAGAAGACCGCCATCTCCTCGCGGGTGATCTTGCCGTCCGGCAAGAACCTCCCGTTTCCGGTGCCGGTGGTGATGCCGTAGCGCGCCGCCCACTTGACAAAGGGCGCGTACCAGGTTCCCTCCGCGACGTCGATGAAGTCCGTCGCGCCGGCGTAGTCCGCCGCCTCAACGCCCGCCATGCGGCCGAGCACCGTGACGAACATCGCGCGCGTCATCGGGCCGTCCGGCTCGAAGGTCGTCGCGCTGGTCCCGTCAAAGAAGCCGTTGGCGCGGGCGTACAAAACTGCCGCCTCGTACCAGCTTCCGCTCTTGACGTCGGCGAACGGGTTCTCCGGCTTTGCCGCCGTCGTGCCCGCCGTCTGGGTTTGGCCCGCCGTCGTCTCCGCAAGGCCCTTCACCTCGTCCGCCAGAACATTGGCGGGTACGAGCGTGATGACCATGCAGAAGACCAGCAGCAGGCTGACGATCCGTTTCTTCATACTGTTTCTCCCTTCTGAACTCTGTGTGGATGCGTCTGCTGACAATGTAATTGCTTCTCCCCATCAGGGGAGAAGCAAAGTCCCCAGGGACTTTGCCGTGGTTTCCCGGTGATTTTACGCGGAACAGTATACCTTCTTTTGCAAAAAAATGACTGCGGACGGCCCGAAATGTATGGATCAGCACCCCGAAATGCGTCGCTCTGCCGCCCCCGCGCCGTTTTTGACATCAAAACATCCAGCTTACTCTTGACAAGCCGCCGCGATGATGTCATAATGTTTTTTATGAAATGACATCATAATGTCAAACCCCGTCGAATTATGGGGTCTGACCGCACCAAAGGGGGAATTTCGGTGGAAGAAGCCAAGGTCAAGCTGCTCGTCTACGCCACGCCGGACGAGCGCACGCGCATCAAGCTGGCCGCGACCAAGCTCGGCATGAGCATGACGCAGTTCATGCTCGACACCATTATGGAGCAGGTCGTAAGCGTCGAGGAGCTGGAGCGAAAGGGGGCGGAGAGCAAATGAAGACCGTCGCCATCATGAACCAGAAGGGCGGCACGGGCAAGACGACCTCCGCCATCAACTTAGCGGGCGAGCTGGTGCGCCGCGGCAAGCGCGTGCTCATCATGGATATGGACACGCAGGGCAACGCCACGAGCAACCTCGAGCTGACCGACATCCCCGCCACCACGCTCGCGGACGTCATCTGCGATAAGGACCGCCGCATTCCCGACGCCATCTGCCATACGAGCGTCGAAAACCTCGATGTGATCCGCGGCGGCGCGCTGCTCGCCCCCGCGCTCACCGCCATGCAGGAGCTGCCCTTCGGCCGCGACATGACGCTCCGCCGCCTGCTCCCGCAGATCCCGCAGGACTACGACTTCGTGTTCTTCGACTGCTCGCCCTCGCTCGAGAGCCTGTTCAACATCAATGTTCTCGTCGCCGTGCAGTACATATTGATCCCCATCAAGGTCGATAAAAACTCCATCGAGGGCTACAACGTCATGCTCGAGACGGTGCAGAATGTGCGCGAGCTGGTCAATCCGGACATCCGCGTCCTCGGCATCTTCATGACCGCCGTCGAGTCCGGCTCGACGCTCGATAAGGAGATGATCGCCTCCTTCCCGCAGATGCTGCCGGAGCTGGCGTTCCGCAGCTACATCCGCAAGAACATCGACGTGAAGAAGGCGCCGCTGGCGCTCCAGCCGCTGTGCTTCTTCTCTCCCCGCTGCGCCGCGACGGCGGACTACGCCGCGCTGTGCGACGAAATGCTGGAACGAATGGAGGGCTGAGCATGGCGAGCAAGAAATCTCCGTCCATCTTCGGGACGCTGCAAAAGACCACCGAGGCCGCCAGCGCCGTCAACGGCGAGTTTGTCCGCCAGCTGCGCGTTTCCGACCTCGAGGATAACCCCATGAACCGCTTCTCCATGGCGGAGGACGAGCAGTTCCTCTCCACCGTCGAGAGCGTGAAAAAGGACGGCTTCCTTGAGGACATCATCGTCACCCCCGCCGCGACCGAGGGCAAATACCGCATCGTCAGCGGCCACCGCCGCGTCGCCGCCGCGCGAAAGCTCGGCAAGACGACCGTGCCGTGCAAGGTGCGCCATTATGAGGACTCCCTCGCCGAGCTGCGCGCGCTCATGGGCGCGAACCTGCACCGGCGCAATCTCTCGCCGTTTGACATGGCGCGCCAGCTTGAAACGCTGCGCGAGGTGCTGAAAAACGAGGATAAACTCCCCGCGAACATCAAGGAGCAGTCTGAGCTCATGGCCGAGCAGACCGACCTCTCCCGCGCGACGGTCGAGCGCTATCTGGACCTCCTGAACCTCGACGAAACGCTCACCGCCTGGGCGGAGAGCGGCAAAATGACCATGACCGACGCCTACGAGCTGGCGCGCAGGAGCAACGCCCACCTCTACCCCGCCGTCGAGGAATTCGTCGCCAAGGCAGGCGAAACGGACGACTTCCCCGTCCTCGTCCATCGCGCCATCGCCTACGCCAAGGCCGCGGAGCTTCCCCCCGCGCCGCCCAAGGCCGCGCCGAACGCGCTGCGCAGCGTCGATTCCTTCGGCCGCGCCATCCGCCGCTCCACCGCGCAGCTTCGCACCCTGAAGCTCGACGACGCGGACAAGGCGACCGCCAAGCGCAAGCTCGATACCTGCCTTGCCAATCTCGATGAACTGCGCCGCACGGTCGAAGCCCTCAAAAACAGCCTCGACTGAATATCGCAGCCAAGCACAAAAGCCAACAGGGAGACCGTTTTCACGGTCTCCCTCAGTCTGTCGAGAAACCCGGTTTGCACTCAGGAGCAGACTGGGTCTCGAACATATATGAGCGAAAAAACAGCAAAGCGAAACGAAGGTAACAGGTCCCTCCATTTCCATGTGGCCAATTTTTTTAAGTTCATGGCAGCAAACTTAAGCTTCACCCAGTTCGTCACCTGAGCCAAGCCTCTGTATTGCGTATAACGCATCGCGTGTTTTTCCTTGGCGTCAGCGAAGACCCGTTCAATGGTTTCCTTTCGGCACTTGTAGAGCTGCGCGTACGCAGGCGTATATCTGGCATCGTCCGCCAATTCCTCATAGTCCTTCCAGATATGCCGCTGCACCGTTTTGATACAGTCCCTGGAATGCGTACACCGTTCTCTGGTCGGACAGGCGGCGCAGATATTCGGATCGCTCTTGTATTCCCTATATCCATCCCGGTTCGTGGTGCTGTATTTCAAGGGCTGGTATTCGGGACATATCACGCAGTCGTAGAATTCATCATAGACATACTTCCACCACTCGTGTCCATTCTTCATGGTCTGCGGGCGCTTGTAGGCTGTGGAAAGGACTCTGCCATCGCCGAACACTTTCTTGCAGATATGAGGCGTTTTGTATGCGGCATCGGCCACAACGGCCTCCGCCTGTGGAAAATTTTCCGTTACTTTGTCGTAAACTTCATCAAAGGCCACGCTGTCATGGACATTGCCGGGTGTCACGACTGTTTCCAGCACGAAACCGTTCTTGTCGCAGGCGGTATGCGCCTCATAGGCGAACTGCCGCTTGTGCTCGCCCTTTACGAATAAGCCGCAGTCCGGATCTGTCGTGCTTTTGGTTACGGTACGAAAGCCTTGCTTCTTCCTGCGGGCCAGCTTCTTCTTAGAGGTGTTATCTTTGTGCTTCCTAGGAGAGGCCGGAGGATCGTTGTCATCATCAAAGGGCTTCTTGTCATGCGCCTCTCTATCCGCGTTGACCTCTTCCATCAATTCTT
>ERZ773178.3047-NODE-3047-length-14686-cov-11.874718_pt1 | contig 14686 bp, 16 predicted proteins | sample MGYA00580533_ERZ773178 | MGnify/ENA primary metagenome ERZ773178 (study PRJEB29015, sample SAMEA2737859) | human gut metagenome | biome: human gut; feature: human-associated habitat; material: faeces | place: China | collected 2012 ...
TGAAGTGGTACATTTGAAAACGCTACAGGGGGTACATTCAATGTGATATAGTCAGGTTAATTTAATGGGTATATTCTATTCGATAGAATGAGATACTGAACTTTTATCTTCAAATATACAAAAATACCATTGACTTTGCGCCTTATTGGACTTAAAACACAAAAAATGCTCGCCTCCACCAAAATACGACAGAGCCGAGCAAGTTTATATATCAGAACGATATTACATAGGTAGTTGCTGTTCTTTTATCTCCTCCAAAATAGAGAGAATCTTACGATACAGATATTCAGCTAGATTTCCATTGACCATTTGGGGTGTTTCCCAATACTTCCCATCCAACTCCGACCATCCATAAGGCCACCAATCGCAGGGAGCATGGCTTCCAGGGCCGCTGAAGCTATCTATTTTTTGCTTCATTTTGGGGCCGGCAATATTGGTGGTAATTCCAATGTATGCATTTTTACCCAACGTATTGCCACAATCCAGGCGAATGTATTGCTTCCAGTCCGAGCGCTTCATGTTAACACCTCTATTCTTAAGTTCAATATCCAGTTCTTTAAATTTCTCTTTCAAGGGAGTAAGAACATATGAATTGAAGATCTGTTCCCGCCATTTCGCTTCCAAATTGAGGATGCTGCAGATTGAATCGATATTCTTCGGATCGGACATGAGTTTAAGCAACTCTTCCTGGCTATTCTTATCCATATTGTTCATTGTTAGTTGGTTAATCAGGTTTTGATATTGAATTAAGGTCTCCCGAACGAGGGGTTGGCGTGCGGAAAATTCAATACATCGTTGCAGCCAATCGGAAATTTCATGATTATAGGCTATAGCGTAATAGTCCTCATTTATGACTAACTTTTCGTGGGAATATTCAGAAGCATCATCTCCATTTAAAGTTAGATAAAGCAATCGAATACCATTCGAATAGTTCTTTGTGCCGTAGTTGTAATACCGCACCAGTTGTTTCTCCTGGTCGCCGGCATAGATTTTATTTTCAATGATAATCGCCTTGCCATTGGACTCAACCACAATGTCGATTCTGCCTCCTTCCGAGCAATCCTCATTTTTACCTCCGATACTCAACTCTTTGTGAACTTTGGCCGATTGTGTATCGAAATGCCAGGATTTTAAACAATCTATTGTATTGACAAAAGATTGAAGAAATTGATCGCCGAGGCCATGACTACCGTTAGGATCCAACAATTCGGCAATGAACGCAGAATGAGTCCGGGTTTCATCAGAGGGTAGGTCTAGGACATTAAATATATTGAAATGTTCTCCTCGCTTGTGTGCTTCGGCCTTTTCAACCTCAGACTTTTTCCAGATAAGTTTGACCTCATCCAAAAATGTTTGCAGATTTTCCATGTTATTCCAATACTTGAAAATCAAAATTGTTTTTCGAACAGCAGGCATGCTCATAATCGAATCCATAAAGACGCATATAAGCGTCCTTTATTTCAGTAGCTCCATTGCTAAATGGATCGGTTGTGTGGTGTCGAGTCGTTACAGTTACTTCCATTTCAGGAGTCAAAATACATCCATTGGTACGCTTGACTCGTTTAGGGGACACTTTGAAGACTTTCATGATGTTAAAGTTAGATAAATAATTTTATGTTCAAAAAATGTTTACAGATAATTGTCAAATGTTTTGTTGTCAATATCGTTAACAACTTAGCAATATTTCGATCGCCAGATCTGCATCTTTCTTTTGTAACCCGACCATTCTGTTGGTTCGGACAAAATGAGATTCATGTCTGGGCAGCACTATCTCCTCGTCATCAAGTATTGCATAAGAGGCATATTCGGGATGTTGTCTCAACCATTGCTCGATCTCAAATCCCTTGTGACATATAAAATCGCCGTCGCAATGCATGTCCAGGATTTCCTGAAAGGTCAGATTGGGAATTGCTCCGTCAATCTGGCCGGGATATTGGCGTGTTTCCCACATTTTCTTCAGACTGTTCAATACCATCTCATCCGTTTCTCCTTCGAACGGAATTTTCCAGGAAGAAGAGATGATGATCTGTGCGTCGGTAGCCTTGATGATACGTCCCAGTTGAGCAATACATTCCGGGGCAAACAATACTCCGAACCGGTCTCTCCATACTTGCCCGTGATCTGCCAACAGCTTCGGATAATAAAAGGCATTCAGTACTCCGTCGAAGTCTAAAAAGATAACGTTATTCATCCCTCGTTTTTTGAAATATGCTGCAATATGTGTACTTCCTGTGCCAATTCGCGGCATGGCTGTAAAACTTTATTCGATGATATTATTTAGTTGCAATGATTTTCAGATGAAAAATCCATTAATATCTGTCGACGAACAGATTAATGGCCGAGCCATTCCGCATGGTCGGAAATTGTTTCGATTACTTTTGTGTCCATTCCTTTTATGATCACAGTTTTGGGGTGGCAATAAAAATTTATCATGGCTATGATATTATTTCAATCTTTTTTGCATGAAATTTTTTGTTGATGTCGTTACGCTTAAAACAGGGTCCGTTCGTTTCTTCTTTCTTCCAGAAGCGTAAGCCTTTCTGCCAGATCATGCCAATAAACCGATCGCTCGACACACGACCGCAATCCCATCTTGGCCACATCCGACAGATGCATATCGTATAACATCTTTACGAACCAAGCATCAAAACCCGCCGTTACGACGGTCGCCGACCTTCTTAATTTTTCAAACCATTTATCGAACCACCCGTCGTCTGTCTTATACAAGCGGATACATATGTCGTAAAACCGTGCAGTTCTGTGGGCTAATCTGATCCATAGTGGCCAATGGTCATAAAGATATCGGGCCACTATCTCAAGAGACACGAATTTCGATAGCCGAAGTGGTACTGCCCCCTGCGAAAACATATTGCACTCTGCTGAATCTTCGTCAACAACCGTTTTGGAGTTTTCATTCGAGCATGGAAAATTCCGGCAAGGCATTCTCTGGCATAACAAAAGAACTGTTGCAAATCCGAATCGGCAATCGACTCGACCTGCTGCCAATCGATAATTAGTTCGACTGTTTTTGGATAGAATGCAGGATTTTTCATTTAACAGAAAATTTTGGTTCTTATTGATGTAAAAAGAGCGCGACCCCCGACTTTTTATCTCCAGGGTCCGACCAAGGTACCCATACCACAAAAAGCGAAGCCCGCGCAGCACGCGAGATCCGACGCTTCGGCTCTGTGGTATTATCCTTTTACTTGGTCGGTTCAGGAGATAAAGAACAAGCCGTCGAAACTGTTAATATGTCGTTGTATTCTATATCATGTTTCAATATATACAACTTTTTTGCCTGCTGCGCAAGGCTTCGCAATTAGTTCTCATAAAATCTAAAACAGGGTCCGTTCGTTTGTCAGGTTGATGAAGAACCACTCGTCGTCTTTTCGGACGGCAATGCGTTCGTGATCGTCGCCCGAACGAATGTCGTCGTATTCGAACGGCACGAGCAGCTGTCCATCGAGCGAGAAGATTCCGGTACGGAAAATGGGCTTTGCACGGCTGCGCACGGACTCCCGCACGGCTGCAACAATCCACTCCGGACCTTGATTGTCCATAATCGGAATGGTATATCGAAGCGGGATTACCTCCGTAAGGCTCCTGTCAATCCCGATATGTATCAGGCCGCAGTCGCTGTACTCGGGATCCGTGCGGCTCGGAGCACGGACAATGATCAGGTCATCGTCGGCTTCGACGGGCTCAACACCGCATTCCGACATCGGCATAACCTGACGGCCATTGCGATCGACAAGACCGGCACACGGACGATCGCTCGCCTTGCCCAAGTCATATTGGAAGTATTTCCTGTTGAACGGGCGAATATCCCCATATATTGGCGGGAGTATCTCCTTGCAGTCTGCGGCATCGAGCATGCCGCACGGTGATGCGTATTTATCGCCGCATCCGTAAACGATGCGATCGCCGTAGAGCTCTGCCCATTCCGTACCGTCGGGCAAAACGATCTCGGAAATCCGTTCCCCGCGGCCGTCAATGTAATACCATTTGTTGTCCTGTTTGGCAAGAGGACGGCCATTATTAGGCCATACATATTCAAAACGGAGCGAAAACGGGACAATCTGTTCTCCAACGGGAGTGAAGATCGCGCAATATCCGGTATGCGGATTCTCGACGATGAAATTATCGCCCGTGCGACAGATACGTCCGTATTTCTCGGGAATAATCTGACGACCTGTCCGATCTTGAATCCCGCAGCGATTTTGTTGGGTATGGGTATAGAAAAGGCCGTCATGTCCCGGTATGGGCCATGGCCTTCGATTCGGGTCGATGACAACGCATGTTCCGTTTTCGGTGTCGAAAAGCCGATATTGGGGATTGTACGATGAAGTCGTGCAGCACTGGATATACCGCTCAGCAATACCCATGCGCCATGGGAAGCCACGAAACACGGGTTCGGCGACAATCCTGCCGTCGCGGTCAATGATGCCATAGCGTTTGTTGCACCCGCTACCGACAGTAAATTCGGCATAGCCGTTGCGGACTCCTGACAGGTAGGTAATTTTACCCAGTCCCAGTTTCAGCGTCATTTCTTATCCTCCTTCCCAGAATCAGTCGGCACAGGACCTTCAGAAGATAGATTCGGTTTGCCACATTCATGTCCTTTGACCTTCAGGGATGGCAGCAAATTATTGCTTGTCCAGAGGCCGCATCCGATATTCTTCATGTTATCACGCAGCCACTCGGGTTCGAGGATTTCCAGCTCTCCGTCAAGATTCGCCGCGTGTGAGAGCAGTTCCTGTTGAAAATCGAGCGTCGGACGCAGTCGGAACTCGAAGATGGAATCCTCCTCCGAGATGACGGTCTCGCGCTGCGATGCATGCAGCGGCAGTGTGCGCAGGTATTGGCGTTGAATGCCCTGCACCCGGACACGCACCTGCTCGACGGGGTAATCCTCATCGACGGTTATCCCGAACGAATCGGAAAAATAGGCTTGAGGATCGAAATCTTCGGGCAGGGTGAAGGGGTGGTCGGTAGTTTGCAGGCTGACGATCCGGTCGAGCGAGTAGATGCGCAGTCGTCCGTCGGTCACGCTCCGGGCCACGACATACCAACGTTGTCGAAAGACCTTGGCACAGAATGGTTCTACCTCGAATTGGGACGGCTTCTCGTCCCAAAAACTTTGGTAACTCATATCCATGGTCAGGCTGTCGCGCATCGCCTCGATGATCTGCGTCAGGAAGCGCTGTCCGGATGGAATCTCCTCGAAGAGGATGCGCCGTTTGAGGTGATGGCTCTCGTTGATGAGGTGGTTCACGGCAAAGGTGTTCAGCAACCAGGTCCGCACGCCGCCCCGCTCCATGTCCTCGGCATGCTCGATGTAGTAGAGATATCCGGCCCGACGGTCGCATTCGATGTTGATGTCGAACATCTGCTGAATGGCATTTTGTGGTTGTGGAAGGTCTTCAAGGGAAGTTCCTCGCCGGTCTCGTTAAGCGACGAACGCTGCCAGCGCTCGTTGATCTCTTCGAACGATATACGCCCTGCGCGGTAAATCGTATCGACCAGCCAGACATAACGGTTGAACAGCACGGCGGTATTACTCTTCGATGAGTCGCGTGATTGCTTTTTTTCTGATTTCATATTTTCTGTTTTTCCATTTGTTTTTACTCTCCGAACCCGGCCCATACTTCGACTATCAACACCCATCCCAACCGGTTCAACGTATCGGAGTCGAACACAATCTCCGGTGTGCCGCCCGTCGCTTTATGCAGACTGTCGAGAATGGAGGAAGCCTCTTCGCAAGTTACACCGTATTTTCGGGAACTGCAAAAACGGACGAACAGGTGCCGGCATCCGCGCAGGGCGGCAATCGCCTCGGCTCGGGTCTCAATGTTGCGGCATATCAGTTCCTGCCGGTTGTCGGTCCTGCACGGATCCGATTCGAACCAGAGCCTCTGTACGGGCAGCCGGCGTTCGAGATAGCTGCGGGTCTCTTCGGGAAGAGTCTGCCAGCGCTTCGGTGCGGTCCAGTAGAGCCAGTCGTATTGCGAATCGAGCGAATTGCTTATGGCGGGACATACACATACAAATGTGGAATCCGCGGGTTGCCGCCACTCCTTTTTCCATTGGTTCCAGATGGCTCTCCATTCCGTTCCGTATCTCTCTGCGACCCAGACCAGCCAGCGGGCCAGCGCTTCCGCTTCGGAAATCTGTTGATCGGGGTACAACTTGAGCAGAATCGTCCTGCGAGGATTGGCTCCCGGATAGTTGCGGCTATGCAGCAGCGAGAGATGCCATTTCCCTTTCCAATACCAAAGATAGAACTTGATACGCAGAACCGATTGCCGCGGAAAATGCTCGAGCAGCGACTCGTAGCATTCCTTGTATTGTTTCATCGGCACTTTATGCCTCGACAAATGACAGGTACGAATCCAGCGGTCGATCTCCGGCCATTCATGGCTGTGCAGTAAGCGGTGTATGCCGATTCTCTTACTTATGCTCATGGTGGTTCCTGTGTTTTTATCGGCGCGAATATCCCGATGGCTTCAGCCGCCGGGCCGCACGGTCCGATTCATACCGTGATCTCCCGGGCCAATTGCCATTTGCGCTCTTCGACAATATTGCGCCACAGGTTCGAACCCCGCAATGCGGACGCCGGAATATAAGCCCCGTAACGTTCCAGAAATTCATAATTGAAGAGATTGCTTTCATCATACCGGTCTATCAAAGCCGTCCAATCCCATCTGTCGATAAAGTGGTCGATGAGTTCATAATCGAGATCAAAACGATCGTTGCCCGAAAGCTCGCTCCAATTCCAATACTCCTTGAAACGTTCCAACATCTCGGCGGTCAGAATGCATTGATGTCCGCAACGCGAAAGCACGTCCCAATCAATAAAGTGTCTGAACTTTTCCAGCATCGATGCGGTCCAGACCATATTGTCGTTCTCGGACACCGCTTTCCAGTCGACCTTGTCCTGGTACTTTTCGAGCAGCTGCTTGCTCCACGGAAATTCTACCGAAAGTTTCTGCCATGCCTCCTCGTCCAAAATATCATTGTTCCTGTCCCTTGTTATTTGCGACACGTTATTGTCGCTTCGCTCTTTGTTTGCCATATCTCTGTTTATAGGTTTATAATGCAAAGGTAAAACGGATATATGCCAAATAATGACACAAGCTGTATCTGCCGTAATTTTTCAGAAACTTTTTACGAGCAGCAGTTCCGCCTCCACTCCGAGGTCGGACCGTGTCCCGGTGGCGCTCAATACCTGCGCATGGGGCGGAAGCAGCGCAATGAGGCGACGGAACGCCTCCCGTTCATCGGGCTGCAGCGGATGTTCCGGAGCGACGGACAATACGGCCACGATCCGCGTGTAGCGGTCGCGGTTTTCATCCACCGTAGCATAGCGGGCCAGAATTTCATGCAGATAAGCCATCCGACGTGAAGGGTCATAGGCCCTCGAATGGTAGTCCGGCTCGTGGACCAGTTGCGTGTCGGGCAGATAGGCGAGCTGCTCGCGGCTGATCTCCGTCGTACGTGCCAGGATTTGCCGGATCGTGTTCTCTACGCAGCCCATGCGTTTCAACTGTTTGATCCGCACCTCCTGCCGGTGGTCGCGCATCCGTTTCGGCCGGTTGCGGCGACTCTGGCGATGGTGGTATATTTTCCACTCTTCATCCGTGAGGGCATGGAAGCGTCCGGGACGTTTGCGTGCATAGTTTCGGAACTGTGCGTCTTCCAGCCGTTTGGCCTGCTCTTCATAGGGATTTCGCGGATCCCTGTAGCAATCGAAATAGTCGCATTCGTCGGGGCGAAACCCGTAGAAGGTAAGGCTCCACAGGCAACGGGCCGCAAGCTCCGCATCGGCGATATGTACGTCGTCCGCCACATCCAATTGCGCCCCGAGACAGTATTCCCAGCATTGTCCCTCACAGTTGCTGATATAGATATAGGGTTTGCCCCCGTATTTGACATCATTGTTGCACCATGCAATCCGGATGGTGCCGTCGTTGTCCACGCTCTCCGTATGGCGCAGGATGTCATAGGCCTCCTTGTACCAGGGAAGCTGGGTGGCGTGTCGGGGGTAAATGCGCAACAGGTGCGGAACAATGCTGTCGAAATCGCAGCGGGCAAGCAGTTCTTTTAGTTTCATAATTCTATTTGTTTTGAAAGGTGTCATACAGTCTGCGCAGGTATGCGTCAACCCGTTTTATTATATTTCAGAGCACCCGCTACCATTACATCATTGTCGAAAGCCTTGTCATGGGTGTCGATCAACGCCTTGCAGTCGGGTGCGGCGTTGTGGCGGCACATCCATCTGGCAGCTGGTCAGCACCGTCAAGTTCGGTAAAACGCATCATATCTTTTAGAAAACGGAGTTTAATATCAGTAACGTCACCGTTACGATGCTTGGCAATGATCAACTCGGTCACACCTGCTATGTCCATGCCGTTTTCATCGACGGTCATGCCGTAATATTCTGGACGGTGGATAAAGATGACGAGATCAACATTCTGCTCAATGTTGATGGCTTTCAAATAGTCTAAGTCACTCAACTTCGGTCGTTTATCGGCTGTTGACAAAGATCTGTAGACATTGGAGAGGACGATGATCGGCAGATCGAACTCTTTGGCGATGGCCTTAAGCGAACACAAGATGGCAGCAATCTCTTGCTCGTGGTTCCTTTTGTTGTCGTGGCGGCCAAGGGTCATAAGCTGCAGATAGTCGATTACGATCAATTGGATATCGTGCTGTGTCTTGAGTTTCTCGACTTTAGATCGGAACTCGGTGATGCTCAGCGCAGGGGTGTCGTCGATGAAGAGCGGGGCGTTGGTCAGGGGCGAGGTTTCCAGATGCTTCCTTTGATCTGGAGTCAGTTGGCCGTTGCACAGATTGCGAAAATTGAGTCCCGATTCGGCAGCTAACAAACGCATCTTCAATTGTTGTGCGCTCATTTCGAGCGAGAAGTAACCAACGGGCTTGTTGTAGTCTATTGTTATGTTACGGGTCATGGAAAGCGCGAAGGCTGTTTTACCCATACTGGGCCGTGCGGCAATGATGATCAGGTCAGATGGCTGCCAGCCCATCGTCACGCGGTCAAGAGCCATAAAACCAGAAGGTACGCCATTGAATGCGCTTTTGTTTCTGGCATTCTTTTCATAGGGATTCCGCGAAGTTTTATCGGAATAGTCGCTTTTGTCGGGACAGGCCCCGTAGGAGGTAATGCTCCTCAGGAAGCGGACAATCAGTTCTCTCTGTTTCATGATTCTATCTGTTTTTGGAGTGTGTCATACAGTCTGTATAGGTATGCGTCGACCCGGTCGTCGTCGTTGAAGCAGTCGTCCGCTCCGCCCCAAAGCGTAGGATGCACCGTGTCGGGAAACAGTTGGGAGGTACGGGCCATGATGTATTGGCCGAGGCGGAGCTGTTCCGGGCGGTGTGCCGCCTCGGTGCGCAGTTTGTCGCGGAACTCCTCGAACGAACAGTGCTCCCACCATTTCCACCGGCTGCCGCTCTGATCGACAATGTGCTGATGCGTTACTTTTACCTCGCACCAGAAATCATTCATTCGCAGCAGGTCCGGAATGGAGTAATATTTGTGCGTGCAGATGTCGTGCACGGCATGGCAAAGGCAGATGGATTCGAGCGCGGGATGCCTCAAGGCCCCTTCGGCCCAGGTCGTACCGTCGTTGAGCGAATCCTCGAATCCCAATTCGGCATCGCTCTGCTCCGGAATATCTTTCGGTTCCCAGCTCTTGCATCCGGTCTCCTCGATGGCTTCCAGCTCGAAGCCTTCGGTCTTGTGCATGTAGAGCCAGTCAATGACCTGCAACATCCGGCAGAAGTCCGAACCGTAATACCCGTCGTTCGACATGGGCAACACGGAGGTCTCGGCGTCGCAGTTGTATTTTAAGGAACCTTCTATCACCACGTCGTCGTCAAAGGCCTCGTCCCGGGTGTCGGTCAGCACCTTGCGATAAAGTGCGGCACTGCGGCTATACATTTGTCGAGAGAGTTCCAGCAGCCGGTCATTTACCTGCTCCATTCGCTCTACCTCTTCCGGCGTGCCCGTGAACATCCGGTTGAGCAGTCCCTGCCGTTGACAAATCAGATTGCCGACTCGCTCCATCTTTTTCTCCGAGACATGTTTGGTTATCAGACGGTCCATGTCAGTTCCCGTAATCTTCAGTATGGCAGCCTCGATGCTGCACACCCGCCGACGCAGACGGCGCATGGCCCTGTCGTCGGGTTGCGCGGATTCCTGCTCGCATTGCAGACGCTTGGCCAGACGCTTTACCCTCCGTGTGCAACCCCATGCATTTAGACGCAGCTCAATCCGATGAAACCACGACTGCCGGCGGTTCCGAAATCCGCCTACGTATACGGGTTGCTCATCCCCTTTGTCACGTGAGCCGTTGATCCGCATCAACTCCCAGACACAGTAAGCCGCCCACTCTGCATCTCGGAACGACAGCCGGTACTTTTCGACGTTAGATGCCAGACAGGCTGGCAGGCTGGCTCCGAATGCATGATCGGCAACATAAAAGTCTCGATAATCGACCGTATCATGGGTAATGTCGCCCCAATCTTCCGGATAAATCTTATCCGGATTCGGGAAGAAGCGGAAAGTAACCGGAAAAATCCACCTGGCAGGGGCCGTATCCCGCAACCGTTCGAACAGCCGCTCGTAGTCGGCGAGTTTTGTTTCGGGTCGCTCCGGCAGATGCCGTTCAATATACGGTTTCAAATCCGCCCATTCGACCTTATGCATGAGTTCGCAAAGTGTCATCGTTTTTCTTCGTATTGATTATGCGCCAAAAATAATCAGAAGATAAGCCAAATCGCGACACAGGTTTTGCGGCCGAAATAATTGTCCCCGGGGATGACGTCATCTGGGGTTTATGTCGCGATTAGGCATAAGAAAATCGTTATTTTGTATCTTTGTAATGATTGTCGAAACTGAAAGACGAATGCCATGCAATGGTTGGATTTGAGCGAGCGCCCCGACAACATCATCGCCTGCGGCGACGTCCACGGCGAATTCGAAGCGCTTGCCGAAAAGATTACCGAATACGGCATTTCCGACGCGACGGTTGTCGTGGCCGGGGATTGCGGTTTCGGATTCGAACCGTGGCGCTTTTACGACCGGCTCTATCGGGAAAGACTGCACACCCGCTTGGAACAGGCGAATGTCCTGCTGCTGATGGTACGGGGCAACCACGACGACCCGCGGTATTTCGACGGAGAGATGATCGACTATCCCTTCATGAAGACGCTCCCCGACTATACGGTGGTGCATACCCGTTCGCACAATATCCTCTGCATCGGGGGTGCAGTATCGGTTGATCGCAACTTCCGCCTCTCGATGATGGACATGCACCGTATGCAGGGCAAGAGGTGTCTGCCACTTTATTGGCGCGACGAGGCGTTCCGATACGACGAGCGGGAACTCGTCATTCTGACCGATGAGGATGTGCGGATCGATACTGTCGTTACCCACAGCGCCCCGTCGTTCTGTCCGCCCGCGGCGAAACGCGATCTGGAACACTTCTGCGCAGACGACGAGTGGCTTACCGACGACATCCGGCACGAACGCCATGATCTGGAACGGCTTTACCGCTGGCTTACCGTGCACGGATATCCGCTGCATGCATGGTATTACGGCCATTACCACGCTTCGGCGACCACCGTCCATGACGGCACAATATTCCACCTGCTCGACATCATGGAGATGAAAGTCATATGAGTCGATTACAGGGACTCTTACAGGAATTGTACAGCGAAAAGAAAAAAGGAAAATAAGAATTTTTCTCTTTGGGCTGTATATTGAAGTTACAAAGGGAAAACCAGTTTAGTTTGGTTTATTAGCTCTATATATAGGTTAAATTAAACTAAACTGCATTTAGGCAGGAGAGGATGACTGCCTGTTGATGAAAAATAGTAGTACCCTTGTATATGTAGCGATGTAGCCATTGATTTATGTAATGTTTGTTCTTTTGGCTGCACAACATCATGATGGAATCGGAAATTATGCAGAGGGTTGAGTGTGTAGGAAATCTGTTTGTTGGAATACCCCAAGATGTTACCAAGTGAAAAGAATGAAACCTAATGAAACAAAAAAATCAAAGAATCGCAAAAAGCACATTCTTGTTCCCATTTTGTTTCTTAAAAACAGAAATGATTTTATACTCAATTGATTTACATTGTATTGTAAATTAGAATCCGGTATTTTCCAGATTTTGTCCGGAAGAATGAAGCCAACACTTTCGTGTAAGTTCCTAATATGTCTGTCACCCCTCGGATGACATAACAAAATTACTATTTTTCCCTTACACCGACAAGTTTTCAGACTCTAAAGGACTGTTGCCGTTTATTTTATCACATCTGTTACTCGTTTGCTTGCTGGAGGTACTCCACAAAACGTTGAGGTAACAGCACATTAGGCAGGTCGAGTGCTGCGGAGAAGAAAGGTGCAATCTGTGTTACCGTGTAGCCGGCAATTCCACATCCAATCTCCGTAACCAGAAAAATCAGCTCGGGATGAGCCTCCGCATAAACGACGAACTCCTCCACATAAGGACGGATTTTCTCAACCGATCCATCCATTGTAGGGATCGCATAACACTGTCCCGTACGACCAATCCCTTCTCCCCAGACAGCCCCGAACCGTTGTCGGGCATAAGCCGCAGCACCTCCGCAGTGCCAGCCTTTTCGGTTACTGCCGAAAACAAAGATTTCATCGGCTCGGAGCGACTCGATTCGCTCCGGCGAAAAACGTGTTCTGCTCATTGTTCATTGATTTTATAGTAAACATTTCTTTTATCCGTACATTTGGCAATCGAGAGCAATCCGAGCCGGTACAGGTCTGAAAGATGCTCCTTCCACGCACTAGAGGTTTGCTCTTCACCTGTGTACCGGGCCAAGTGCGCAGGTCCTACACCGCAAGGGCATCGCCGCTGAAGACCTGCCACGAGAATCAATGTCGCCGTCTGTGTGACGGTCAACCCCATTGTCGTAGCTATTTCTTCCAACTCTACACGGAAATCAAAGCGTTCGAGTGACGCGATGCCACCACATCTTTTCAACAAATAAAACATCGCAGAGGGTTCGATACGTCGTGCCGCCACTTCGGCCTCCTCTTCCTGTCGGAGCCACTCTTCGGTCTCAGCAATCTCGCGGCGTGTCTGCTCGATAAACTCCTGCAACTCGTGCTCTTCCTTTTTCCGATAATCACGCTCTATCGAACGCTCTATGCGGCGACACTCTTCACATAAATAATCGGCCATTCCTTTCATCGTTCCTGCTGTTTTTATTCGTTTAGTTTATTCAAAATCTGTATGTGCTCTCGCAAAATATCCGCACTTGTTTTCGGATTCAATTCAAGGAGAATTTCTATTTGTTGCTGATTCGTTATTTCCCATTCGGGCTCCCGACATTGACCTTTGCGTTTCATCACCATGGTCTCAACCAACTCCGAAAGTGACCTGGGCATACCTTTAGGTAGATGCTGCGGTCTGAAAATACGGATTCCTTCGAGACGCAGCGGCCATCCGCAAAGCCCCTGCAGTCTGCGCAGGATGTCGTCCTGAGGCAAGGCCCACTGACACTGTAGCTGGCAGTCCTGCAGGCTTATGGTCAGTCCGACAAGTTCAGGAGTGTGGTACACAAACCGTGTTGCCGGGTAGAAACGGGAATACCATCTCTTGGCATGCGGCCTCGGACTGCAACGCATTCTCCCGTCAATTTTACGCAAGTAAGGTTCCACATCGAACTGAAAATTCACACTCAGCCCACCCAAAAGACCGCAATGTATTTGAACGGTACGTTCATTCCCCATGTTTCGAATCATGTAATCGCGTAGTGACATCACATCGTCGAAACGCATGCAGGATACATCCGAAGGCACAAATCCCGAGAAGTGAATGGCCCGTGCACAATCGTACTGGTCGAACAGCTGTTTCATGAGCAGTACGGGTATTCGGGAATCGGCGTCAACCAGTTCGGAAATCATGACGATACGAACAAAATCTTCATCCTTGATGACATAGAGACAGAAGCCGGAGAGGGTGTAGGCGTTGTTCTGAAACTCGGCGAAATCATCGGCCTCAAATCCAAAATACCAAGGGGTAGGATTATCACTGCGATGTCCTCGGAATTCATAAAAAGCAAGAGGCAAAGTTCTATACATCGTTAATCAAATTAAATGTTTTTCTATTTTGAATTTTACGGTGATTCTCGGCTGAAAATCGGAGCCTCTGGAAAGTTGGTTTTTGCTCATTCTTGTGCGACTCTTCAAATCGAATAACAAGATTTATTGCTCTACAAATCAGTATATTACATCCAAAACAAATCCCTTCCTCTCCTATATTAAAGATACTCAAAAAAGTGCTCCTACACAACTTTTTTACGGTCACTTTAGGCCTTTTTCGACTGAATAACAGCATTTTATCTTCTCACAGAGAGGATATACGGAACATTGGTCGAGGCTGTGTGCAAATAGCCTTTTCTCCATTTATATGACTGGTGGACAACTTTCGATATTTTACTACTGATTATCTACACATTAGTTTTCATAAATCACAATTTTATCTTACATAAAAGATAAATTAGTAACTTTACAAGATAGCAGAAATACCATGCACATGACGACTGAAGAATTACGGCTCCAGGTGGAAAAGCCAAGCGAATTTGACCATGTTGGCCAATGAGAATTGTCCTCTTTGGC
>ERZ773178.3048-NODE-3048-length-14672-cov-3.868646_pt1 | contig 14672 bp, 9 predicted proteins | sample MGYA00580533_ERZ773178 | MGnify/ENA primary metagenome ERZ773178 (study PRJEB29015, sample SAMEA2737859) | human gut metagenome | biome: human gut; feature: human-associated habitat; material: faeces | place: China | collected 2012 ...
TAAATCCGGCACAAGTATAAACTTTTCAACATCTACATATGAGGTGGATTCTAACAAAAACAATGGGGATTTTCTATCAAAAGTGGTAACAATATCGTTTGTTACCGAAATCTCAAGGGATAGATTCTAAAATCATCATTTCATTTGGTAAAACATAGTAATTAACTGTAACTTCTATTCCATACTTTTCGTTTGTTTCAATTATCTTAAAACTGTTCTTATTCATTCTCATCTGACGTTTTGCTTCTTTTTCATAAGTGAAAAATGGCTCATAATATTCTCCGTCAATTTTTAAGAATGTTCTAAAACCTTTTACCTGAGTATTTTCAAATGCTGTGTTAGCTGAATTAAATTCCATAATGGCATTACCCTTATTGTCAATACCAAAACTGTTCATTCCCTGACCTCTGTTAGTGTAGAATGTCCAAAGTGGAATTCCCTTAACTCCTGCAAGACCTGGTAAAAAACTGGAAAAAGCCGGCTTTCTGTCATAATCATCTATAACAAAAGTCTGTCCTTCAAGTCTATAACTTTCCATTATATTCCTCCTTTAGTTGTACAACTGCGTTACCAACTGAATAATTTTAACCCTTTTTATTATTATTATTATTATTATTATTATTATTTGCGTTCTTTATGCTTTCCACATGAGCTTCTGTAAACCATTGTTGGTGATAACTTAGTTACTGTGCCACTTTTGTCTCCCTCACTGTTTAACAATCTGAATAACTCATTTGCACTTGCACTGCCCATTTCGACAATTGGACTGTGAACTGTTGTAAGTGGAACTCCATAATACGCACTTAAAGTACTATCATCATATCCGATAACACTTACATCTTCAGGAACCTTAATTCCAACGTCCTGTAATGCCTGAATACATCCCCATGCCATTTCATCATTAGCACAAAACATAGCATCAGGAAGTTTGATTCCACTTGATAACATTGAACGCATTTCACTATATGCTAATGCTTCTTCGTAATATCCTCTTAAAATTATGTCTTCATCAATTGGAAGATTATTTTTTTCCATCATTTCCTTATATCCCTGGAAACGGTGCTTATCATCTCCTGTTTCATTTCCGTGAATATATCCGATTCGCTTATGACCAAGTTTGATTAAATGGTCAACTGCCATTGTTGCCCCAAGCTTATCATCAACTAATACACCTGAAATGTTTTTGTCTTTACTGTCTCTGTCAATAAATACCATTGGAATATTGACTGTTGCGATTCTTTTTACATAATCACCTGTCAAATCTTCATGATAAATAATGGCTCCTGCTACACCTGATGCAATAATCATTCTATAAATTTCATCCGGTGAATTATCATTGCTTACGTAAATATTAAGCATATAATTATTTAATTTACACTGTAAATGAATCGCCTGTGTTAATACGTTATAGAAATCACCCTGTAAACTTGTTACAAAAAGTCCTATAGTATTTTTTCTATTAGATTTTAATAATTTGGCATTCATGTTAGGTATATAATGCAGTTTTTCAACAGCTTCTAAAACTTTCTGCTTTGTTTCTTCACTAACAATGTCACCATTGTTAAATACATTTGATACTGTTGAAATTGCTACACCTGCTTCTCGTGCAACATCTTTAATTGTAACCATACAATGTTCCTCCCTAGTTGCTTGACCCTTTTTCAATTTTGCTATATTTCTATCAAATTCCTGCTAAACGTTTCAAACATTTAGTATTTTTAGGCAGGTCACCCAACAGGATGACCTGCCTGATTTTTTCTATCCTTCTTATTAGATTTCTACTGGTAAACTCTTACATAATCAACATAGTAGTAATCTTCCCATGTTGTAACACCATTTACAGTTCCTTTGTTGGTCCATCCCTTAGTTGAAACTTCACCTGCAGCATTTCCGCCAACTGCACAGTTTAAAATAAAGAAGAACGGATGATCAAATGCCCAACACTGATCATAAATACTTGAGTCATACATTGAAGGATCATATAATCCTTTGTTTACTCCATCAACTGTAAACTGAATATATTTGTCTGTCCAGATAATTCCATAAGTATGATATGCCTCAGCACTCTTAGCCTGTGTTAAACCTGTTGCATAGTTTTTATTACCATGTGACCATGACTGGTTGTTGAATCTTTCGCAATGGATAGTCTGTGGGACTCCACCTGACATAGCTTCCATAATGTCGATTTCGCCATCATATGGCCAACCTCTCTGGTCACCTGTTCCATCGCCTAACATCCAGCCTGCTGACCATGTTCCCTGTCCGCCTGCTGCTTTAGCTCTGATTTCCATCTTACCATACTTAAATGTTTTCTTATTCTTTGTAATAATTCTTGTTGAAGTTACCTTTGATGGAGCGTTGTTACCATTCTTCCATTCCATTCTTGGAATGATAACAAGATTACCGTTTTCTACTTTAGCGTTATCTCCTGCTGTGTAAGTCTGCCATTCCTGATTACCCCAACCGCCATCGCCTGTACCTGTCTCATAAGTCCAGTTATTCATGTCAAGTGATGAACCATTAAATTCATCAGACCATACTAATTTCCAAACCTTAACTGATACAGCCTTTGAATATTTCTTTGAAGTAATTGTTTTCTTTCCTGATTTTCCAAAAGCCTTAACTTTGAAATATGTTGTTCCTGATGGAAGATTCTTAATTGTTGCTGAAGTCTTCTTTGCACCCTTAACTGTTGCTACTTTCTTAAATCCGCTGTTAGCGTTTGTTGATTTGTATACATAGTATCCTTTTACGCCTTTTACCTTTTTCCAAGTAACCTTTGCTGTTGTTCCTGATAAAGTAGCTGCTTTAATTGTTACATTTTTAGGTACTACTGTAACTTTAGAATTCTTTGAACTGCTTCCTACTGTGATTTTGATTTTACATGTACCAATGCCTTTTGCTTTTACAACACCTTTCCTGTTAACAGTTGCAACTTTTTTGTTGCTTGTTTTAAATTTAGCACCTTTCTGCTTTAAGTAAATCTTTTCAGATTTACCAATAGTTAAAGTAATCTTCTTTCCTGAGTAAATTGTAACAGCCGCATTTGCATCTGTACTTGGTGTAATAGTTACAAGAGTAACAACCATAGCCACAACAAGAAAAGCTGAAACTAATTTCTTAAATCCTTTCATTGTTTCCTCCTTTTTAATAAACATCACGTTCTTTATATATTGGAACCTGCATTGCAGGTTCCTAATATTTTTATTCTCCGGTAATACCTGTATTTTCAATACCCTGAATGAACTGTTTCTGTACTACCATGTACAATGCCAACAATGGAGCAATTGAAATAAGTGTTGCTGCCATTCGGTTTGCTTCGTTTATTACGTTACCTGTAGCCCCTGTTGAACCATTATCGAATAATGCAAGTTTTGCAGGTACAAGAGTTAATGCATCACCAAGCATTGTGTTTGTTGTATATGTTTCATTCCAGTTAAATACGAATGAAAACAGGAATACAACAAGTATTGTTGAAATTGATAATCTAACTGCAATATGATAGAAAACTCTAAATGAACCGGCACCGTCAATCATGGCTGCTTCATCTAATGACTTAGGTATCATATTAAAGAAGTTAAACGCAATCAAAATTAACATTGTTGAATATGTTCCCTGTCCTAATAATGACATTAGGAACTGTGGAATAATTGTTCCAATAACCTTAAATCCTACAATAGATTCAATTTCCGTAAATACCATAATTCTTGGGATTGTAAGAAGTGGTATTGGTAAAATAAATGCTAAGATTAACATTATGTACCAGAAATTACGTCCCTTAAATGAATATCTTGATAATGCAAAACCTGTTGTAAGTGATACTGCTGTCTGAGCTAATGCCAACAATGCTGAAAACCAGATTGAGTTAAACAATGAGCCAGGCATTTCAAGAGTTTTTATTGCGTTTTTAAAGTTACTAAGTGTAGCATGCTTTGCAATCCATGTTACAGAAGGATCAATTAAGTCTTTAGAAGTCATAATTGCCTTTGAAATCATCTCAAATATTGGCTGTAAGAATACGAATCCAATACAGATAAGTAAAAAGTAAATTGCTGCTTTTGCAATAATATTTACTGCCTTTAATCTCTTTAATTTGGCAAAGTTGATTTTCTTTACTGCTGACAAATCAATTTTCTTTGCACTGCTATCTTTATTTGCCATATAACTTTGCCTCCTTCTTCTGATGTCTTGCCTGTGAAGCTAATCTCTTCTTCTGCTGCTTTTCCAGCTTCTTTAATTTCTTTTCCTGCTTCTGTCTTGCCTTAATATCCTTAGGTTTTCTATCCCTGAATATGAGGAATACAATTCCTATCATTACAAGAGCTAACAGGCTGTAAATCCATGCGTATGTAGCTGCGAAACCAAGTCCTGAACTTGTTTCACCTGTTTTTTCTTCGATTAACTTGTATACAGGGTTAATTGAATCATACATACCTAACTGAATTACTGTAAACACTGTGATAATTAATCCAACCTGCTTAATCATTGGAATTGTTATCTTCCACATAATCTGCCATGCATTGGCTGAATCAATCTTTGCTGCTTCATAAATACTTGGGTTAATCTTTTGTAAACCATTGATAAATAATACAATTGGGATACCTGTAAACCAAAGTATAATTGAAAGCTGATCAAATATTCCTGCAAGTCCATTTGCTAATGCAGGTGAGTAACTGTCAATAATCTGCATTATGAAAATATTTGAATAAGCGTTAGTCTGCTGTGTTACTGCCGCAATCTTTTCTGCTGCCTGATCTCCTGCATTCTGTACAGTTAATAACTGTGACATTACAGGACCTGACATAATAATAACCGGCAGGAAGTAGATAGTTCTTAAAATTCCTTTACCTACATTAATCTTACAAAGTAAGTAAGCAATAATGAATGATAAAACTACTACTATAAATGTGTAAGGTATAATCATCTTAATGTATGAAAGTAATGCAGGTAAAAATTCCTGGTTACCAACAAATGCATTAATGTAATTGCTTAAACCTATAAACTCAATCTTGTAACCCCAGTTAGTTGAAGCTACTGATGTAAAGCTTAAATAAATTGTAAATACGAACGGGAACAATGTAAAAGCACAAAAACCTAAAATCCAAGGTGCCATAAACATGTAACCTGATCTATTCTGTCTCTGCTGATAAGTTCTCATTTTTTTCTTTTTTGGTGCTTTTGTTTCCTTTTTCTTTGTAGTATTGGAAGTTTTTGCTGTTTCTACTTTTTCTTCTTTAACTTCTTCTGAAGTTACTTTTGTATTTTCAGCCATTACTTAACACCTCCTTCTACTACTGCTGCGCTGTTTGCTGCAACGCTTGTACCATTAACCTGAATTTCATCAGATGTATAGTTTATAATAATTGTCTTCACATCTCCATCCTTTGAATACTGGTTTGCAATTATACCACCATCTGTTTCCTTACCATTAGCATCTTTTGATGCTGAAGTTAATTCTTTTCCATCCCAGCTATAAACTGTTCTGCTATCCCAGTTATAATTAATAACCTGTGACAATGGTGTATTAACTGTATTGTAAATAGTATTTACTAATTCCTCATACTGTCCAAACTCTGTTGAATAGTAATCTGATGAAGTTGTTGAACCTAATAAGTATGATGGTTTCTGTGTTAAGACAAATGATGGTGAAATGTTGTAATCAATCATTCTTAACATATCTGTCTGTGAATAGAATGAGAAGTTAGCATATGGTGCATAAACTTCCATTGTTCCATTAAGTACCATCTGTAAGAAAGGAACTGTATCTGTTTCATATACATACTGTGATGTTCCTACAGGTGACTGTAAGTAACGGTCTGTATATTTCCATAAGTACTTGTTAGGATTTACAAGGTTTGTCTTTGTTCCGTTCTTCTGAATCTTTGAAATAGCATCCTGATAAAGTTTTACAGTATTCTGAACTGTTGTCTTATTGTCATCACTCTTATAATGGCTTAAAAGAATGTTTGATGCTCCGTCAATTGTAAATGAACCGCTTAAGTCTCCTAAATCTTCATACAAATCTGTAATCCACTGTGCTGTCTTAGCAGGTGTTGCATATCCGTATTCTGTAACAGGAACGTTCTTTGGAAGAACTTGTGACTTATCTACTGAGAGATACTGTGAGTTAATATGCTTTGCTGCAGTTCCATAATAATTAACCATTGTTTCGTTTATTGATGAGAACTCTCTTGAAAATGAAATATCAATTCCCTTTTTAGCGAATTCTGACATTAAACTTTTAAATTCGTTCTTCTTTCCAACTGAACTTGAGAACTTAGTGCTGTTAGGTTTTGATAATGTTTCTCCACCGCTCTGCCATCCTATAAGTCCTGTGTTAATATTTTCAATACCATCTTTATTAAGCTGATTTAAAATATTCTTAACATCTGATGCTGAAGTAACTTCAACTTCCTGTGTTGAGAATACCCCCTTCTTAGAATCTGACATAAGGAAGTCAATTCTAATAGGAATGTTCTTTTCATCAACTGACTTTTCAGTTAAAATTCCTTCATCAATTAAATGCTGTCTGTATGCCTTAGCCATACCTGTGTAATCAGCTTTGTAACCATCACTGCCGTCACCCTCTAAAAACTGATATGTTAAGTCAATATCAAACTTATTAGGTTTATCCTGTACTTTACGATATGAATCACCTGCCTGGTTTATAACCTGGAAGTATTCAGCGTTGTACTGGAATGATGCATATGCATATGTGTAAGCAATTTCTCCATCAGTTGTTGATGCAGGAGCTGCATTAATTGACATATACTCATCACCCTGATCTGCATAAGCTACAAATGCTGCCTGTGTACCATCACCATGTGAAATACCGAATACCGGCATTGTTGGATTCTTAAGTGGTACAACATCATCTAATGATGAATAGTAGTTAGATTCTGTTGATGGATCTGTTCCATAAACCTTACTATTGTATTCACTAAACTTTGTCTTGTTTTCATTAAATCTGATTAAGCTTCCGCTTCCGTCCGGAACTAAAACATAACCAGGTGTAAGTTCTTTCACTTCTGTCTTAACAAAATCATCTGCATCTTTATCATAGTATTTAAGAATACCACCGCTTGTTCCTAAGAAAGGAGCAATTTCGATACATTTAATCTTGCTAATACAACCTGTAATTTCTTCATAAGGAACTTTAAAGTTAACCTTTCCATTTTCGCCTAAAGTCATATGAACTTTAACGCCTAATTCTTCATCATCAATGTTAAACTTACAATCCAAAACCCATTCGTTTTCACTGCTTCCCTTAGTAAGCTGTGATTCGCCCTGGCTCTTCTTTTCTGGTGCTGATGATGCTCTCTGTGTTGTCATTGAATCTCCTGAGCCTTCAAAATATTCAACTGTTACAAGAGAATTGGCAAAAGCTGTATACTGGCTACTGTTAAATGATGAATCAACACAGTTTGCCATTTTTTTTACTTCTGCTATTGTCATATTCTTTTCTTTAGCATAGTCTTTAAGTTCTGTATTATCACCGCTTTCCTTAGCATCTGTAATAATATCTCTTGCTTCCCATGCTTCATTTAAGAAAGGAACGTCTACGCCTGTTTTCCAAACATATCCTGTTTTTGTATTTTCGATCGCTAAGATATCTCTGTCTTCATAGAAAAGATATTTGTAATCTCCTATTGTGCATAATTCTTCGTAAGCATTTGAATACTTTAATGAAGATTTTGCAACATCAGGTACAGGTCTTGTATCTCTGTTAGTGTTAATGAATGCAGCGCCAACTGCTACACAAAGTGAAAGGACACATAAGAGACATACAATGATTGCTGTTGCTTTAAATTTATTCTTTTTAGCTGCCTGTAACATTTCTTATTATCTCCTTTCCTACTGTGATTAAGAAGTCGTATAACTGTTCCCACATAATAATTACTACAAGAACAACTATAGCCGCAATTAACATAAATACTGCTGTAATAATAAGGCTGACTACTGTCTGTTTAAAGTCATAGTCATGAACTGTTGAAAGTCCTTCAAATATTACTGCGATACTCCAAATACCACCGATCATCATAATAACTGTCAAGATAAATGATTCGTTATATGTTAATTGGTATGACATAATTGTTGTAACAATCATGCAAATCATTAATGGCATAATACCATATGCAGGAATCATATATACCTGTTTTAATGTTCCGTCACCATCTGTAATTGATGTAACAAGGAAGTTACATACGATGAAGAGAATTAAGATAGCAAAGAAACCAACTACTACGGCTCCCATATCCATATCTTCAACGCTTGTATACTGATAAATAAATCCTTTTCCTGTCTGATAAATCATATATACTGCAAAGAATGCTACATAAATAATTGTTGCTGCAATCATTGATCCGTTCTTTCCAACTCTTATATCATAATATCTGTCAATTGGATGTTTAGCACACTTAAATGCATAACCGATTTCTCCAATTACAGGAAGTTCTTTTAGTTTAGTTCCTAACTGTTTTCTCTTAGTTCTTAAAACTTTCTTCTTATCAATAAGTTTAATAACTATACTCAAAACAATTAAGATAATTACAACTGTTAATACTGCTCCAAGGTCCTTCTGAATGCCTTTATTTCTAACTTCCCAGAAAGCATCTGAATAACCACTTCTGTTTCCGGCAATTTCAAAATGTTCCATTGCCTTATCATATTCTTCATCGTTATAATAAGCTTTTGCAACACCGTTATGAGCCAAAACTGACATCTGGTTTAATCTTAATACGTAATTCCAATCTTTAAGAGCATCTGTGTAATCACCGTTTTCATATTCCTGTAATGCTTTATAAATTGTTGTTGCGTATTCTGTTGGCGTAAACGACTGAATAAATCCCTTCTTACCATCTGCTGTCCAAATGTTTCCATTGTTATCAACAGCAATTGTTGTAAGTGATGAGAACAAACCTGACACGTCATTGTTACCTGCCTCTTCACCAAGGCAGAAAATCAACTCTCCGTCTCTTGTATATACATATATATATCCCTTTGAGTCAGATGCATAAATAATTCCATTTGAATCTGCTATTACATCTGTAAATGCATCCGATGAAGCAATAACATTTTTAAATAAGTTTGTTCCATTTGTACTATGTTTCTTTAAAAGGTCCCTTCCCTTACCCATACATGTTGAATAAGCTGTTCCTTCTGCATCAACAAAAACGTTTGAGAATGTTGATGGTAAAGTATTTAACAAAGTTGAGTTTTTCTCCTGTTCCTTTGTATAAATAATTTTAAGGAAAACCTGCTGTGGTGTAAGTTTAGATTTATTTGATGCGAAATATCCTAAAAATTCACCTGAGTTAGCAAGCTGAATAATACCTGCGTAAACACCTTCTGAAACTATGTAAAGATTGTTACCACTATCAACTGCTACCTTACTTGGTTCGTAGTTTGTATCTGCGAAGATTGGTGCTGTTGGTCTGTCATAACGTCTTACAAATTCATATTTTGTTTCGTTAACTTTCTTGAATCTGAATACTGTCTTAGCTCCTGTATCAGCTATATAAACTTCACCACTTTTTGTAAGAAAAATTCCCTTAGGTGAGTTAAAGCCTTCAAAATCTTTTGAGCCAACAGTATCTTTATCAATCTGAGTTACTACTTTTTCATCATCCAAATTATAAACGAGAACTCTTGCATTACCTGTGTCAACGATATATGCATTATTTTCATCATCTATAATCATATCTTCCGGATCGGATAATCCGAGGTTTGTTATAGTTCTGTCTGGTAAGTAAGCATCCTGTGTTCTAACTAACTCCCCTTCGTCATCAAGTGTATATGAATAACTTGTTGCCTGAGAAGCTGCTACAGGAAGAACAGACATCACTACAAATATCAGTGCCAGGAACAGCACTAATGATTTTTTCAATAATTTTTTCATGTGCCCTTCTCCTTACTTGATACCTGAACTTGCCATTGTGTTCATAACCTTTGACTGCATGCAGATGAAAATAATCAGGTTAGGTATAAACATAATCAAGTTGGCTGCCGCAACCATACCTGATGCTGCCACTGCATTGTTTGTGCCAATAGAGTTTACATAATATGTCAATGTTCTTAATGCTTCGTTTGTTATATAGTTGTTTGATGTTTCCACGTTCTGCCATATCTGCTGGAATGTTAAAACGACTGATGTTGCAAGAGCCGGTTTTGTTAATGGGATGATAATCTTTCTTAAGATTGTTGCATCTCCTGCTCCGTCAACTACCGCTGCTTCAATAAGGGCATCCGGTATTCCGTCTACGAACTGCTTAACCAGGAATAAACCTACAGGCATGGCAATAAGTGGAAGGATATGTGCAAACCATGTATTGTATGCACCAATTTTTACTATAATTAAGTATCTTGGGATTGAAACCGCTGTGGCTACGAACATAAGAGCCATCTGGTTGATTTCCCATAAAGCACCTTTAATCTTGAATTTCTTCTTTGAGAAAACATAAGCTGCCATAATTGTAATCAATAAGTTAAGAACTACTGTAAGCACAGTAACTATCATTGAGTTCAAGAAGTATCTTGACATTGGAATACCTGTAGAACCTGCTAAGTTCATAAGATTCTTAAAGTTGTCCAATGTTGGGTTGTGTGCAAAAATAGTTGGTGGAAATTTAAACAACTCACCAAGTGGTTTAAAAGCGTTTCCAATAAGGAATACTACCGGAAGGATCATAAATATAGAAAGCGGAAATGCTATAATATGAAACTTAATCTGGCCGCTTGAAAATCTTGTTGGGTTAATTCTGTTACCTTGAAAATTTGCCATTTATGTATCCTCCTTTCTAATATTCATCTTTTTCTGTAAATAACTTGTTTGCTACTTTACTACAAATCCAAACTAAGCAAAGCAATGCAACTGATACCGCTGATGCATATCCCATTTCGTATCTAACGTAGGCATAATCATCAATGTGGTTAGCAATTAACTGACCTGCATAATCCGGTGTAGGGTTTGCTCCTGCCAATGTTACACCAATCCAACCCATGTTAAATGCGTTTACAATAGACATAACCGCACCGAACAACATCTGTGGCTTCATTGAAGGAACTGTAATATAAATAATTTCCTGGGCTCTGTTTTTAATACCATCCACATAAGCTGCTTCGTATAATTCCTGGTCGATGTTCATAATACCTGAAAGCATTGATAAGAAACCAATACCCATTGATGACCACAACGATATAAAAATCATAATCTGCATAAAGTAATCAGATGATATCAACCACTGAATAGGCTGATTTATTAATCCCAGTTTCTGTAAATATGCGTTTGCCAAACCTGTCTGGTCACCTGAGAAGATTGTCTTCCAAATAACCTGAATCATTAACTGACCTACCATTGAAGGTGTGTACATTGCTAACGCATATAGTGTTCTTGCTCTAGGTGTTACCTGAGCAAGAATCCATGCCATAAGGAATGATAATGCGTATCCACCAACACCGACTACTATAGCGTAAAGCACAGTGTTAGGTAATACATATTTCATAAATACCTCATCGCCTGTAATCAAAGTGATGTAGTTGTTAAGTCCTGCAAAAGTTGGAGTATTAATTACATCAAAATATGTAAATGATAATCCGATTGCTATAATAATAGGTAATAAGATAAATGTAAAAAACAATAATCCGTAAGGAAGGAACAGAACAAAAGCATGAAAACCTTCAGTTTCTGTAAACTTTTTATTGCTTTTTATCTTTGCCGGCTTAGCCGGTTTTGTTGCAATGTCTTTAGTTGCTTCCACTCTGTGTTACCTCCTCTCCTTTATCTGCTTTTGCATTATCCTGATTCTGTTTAATCCAATCATATCCACGAAGTTTGAAATCTTTTATAAGTTTTCCATTTTCATCGTAAAATCCTAATTCTTTCATCTTTCTTACAATTTCTTTGTTAACATCGTTCTTTGCCTCATCAACTGCTACCTGTGCTGATGTACCGTCGAATACCATCGATGTCCAAATATTAGAAATTGTTCTTTCAAGTAAGTACTGACCAGGAGTTCTTGTTACATCAGTTACCTGATTAATCTGCTTTAATACAACCTGTTTGTCAGCTTCATCCATTGGATTGTTGTGAAGAGCTGCCATATTGGCTGATAACCAGAAATATGTCTTACCATATGTTGAACGTAATGTGTATGTGTATTCTGTCTGAACATCTTTGCTTGTCCACCATTTAAGGAATTCCCATGAAGCTTCCTTCTTTTCAGAATTCTTAAAGATAACTCCACCTGTTCCGTTGGCAACAAACTTTCTGTTAATTGTTCCATCTTCCTGTTCTGTTCCAAGATATTCGGCAAGCTTCCACTTACCGTCCAATTCCTGAGCACCATTCTTAATTAATGTATAATCTTCCATACCTACAATACCAATTGGCAATGTTGAGTATCTAAATGAGTTAAAGAAGTTCTGTACTGATGTATCAAGAGAGTATTTTGTAAACAAATCTCCTAAAAGCTGAAGTCCCTTAACTGCGTTCTTTGAATCAATACCTGTTGTTACAAGACCATTTTCATCCTGTGTATAAAGTTCTCCATTATTCTGAAGCATCATTGGTGATGTCTGGTAGAACCATTTGTATCCTGAAACACCTGCTGAAATATTATGATAGAAGTTCTTACCATATCTCTGGAGAGTTGGAAGAATGTCTATCAATTCATTCCATGTTGAAGGGCATTTAAGTCCTAACTGATCAAAGATATCTGTTCTGTAAACAACTGCATTAAAGTCTGTTGTTTCAGGAATTGCGTACATTCCTTCATTATATACATATGAAACAAATGATCCTGTCGGGAATCTTCTTGCTACTGTCCAGAAATCATCAAACTGTGATAGATCATATAAAGCACCACGGCTTGACAAATCAAATGGTACATATGAAGCAAGTCCTAAAGCAATGTCCGGTGTTTCATCTGCCGCAATTGCCAATGTTAACTTGTTTACATCAGGCATTGTTGCTACCTGAACTTTAATATCTTTTCCTGTTTTTTCTTTATAATAAGGAACAAATTCTGTATCAGCTATCTTCTGTAATAAATCTACGTGAGTAATAGCTCTGTTAACCCAGATAGTAATTGTATCCTTATCTTTGTCAGATACATCTGTTGAGTATTTTGAAGATGTAAATGTATTAGTTAAAGTTCTAATTGACGTCCATAATGAGCTTGCCCATGATGCATTAGGACTTTCTAATTCACTCTTGTCTCCGTACACATAAATTCTATCAAGTGTAAAATCATTTGATGTTACTTCTGTTGTGAAGTTGCTTAATGAAACGAGGATTGAGTTCTCTGCACCTGTTAAGTCTGCTGTATGAAGAGCAATGTCATCCGGATACTTCTTCATAGTCTTGATAAACTGTTCTGCTTCATCTAAGTAAGCTAAAACTGCACCACTGTTTCCACCTTCTGAATAATCCTGAAGTAAATATCTGATATGCTGAATTACTGTTTCATAAGCATTTAAATATTTCGGAATTTCAGGAATGTATTTTGTCATCTTCCAGTTTCTTTCAGTATCTACATCGCTACCTGTAATCTTTGTGATTTCCAACTGGAAGTTTGTGATATGTTCCTGTAAAAGTAATGCATATCTATATGCTTCCATAATTGGTTCATTTTCCTGCTTGATTGTGATTGTGTGAGTTCCTTCTTCAAAATAGAAATTGTAGTTGTTTCCATTTGAATCCTTAAGTGTTTCATTAGCATATCCTGATGAAACCGGATTAAACTTATAATTATACATTTCCTTAAATGGAACCTGGCCGTCAATCTTAATTGTTTCAAAAGTATCGAATTCTTTCTTTCCATTATTATAGTGGAAAGCTAAGTTGTAATTTCCTGACTTCTTTACTTTGAATGTATATGTAACTTCATTACCTGCTGCACTCCAGTGCAAAGTATTTAGTTTTTCTGTATCTATGTTGAATCTTGTAAGTGCTGTTGTGACCTTTGTGCCATATATTGCATCTGTAGAATTCTTTTCTGAATAATAAACAGCATCAATCTGTAATGCTTCTTCCTTGTCTGTTACTAATTCTGCATCACTATGCTGTGCAGCATATTCTTCATATGAAATTGTATCATCCGTCGCTGCCTTTACTGTCAGCTTGCCTAAAGCCAATCCTCCTGAAGATACATTTTCAAGTGAAATTGTGTTTTCACCTTCTTTTAAATAGAAAGTAAGTGGTTTGCTTGATACGTAAGTATTATTGTAAATATTTGTATTAACCCATTTCTGAATTCTTGACTGGCTAGGAGCCATTTCATCTCCATAGCTGTCTTTTGGAAATTCTTTCTGATCATCACTTCCGATATATTTGTCCTGGTCAACATCTGTCCAATGAATTGGTAATGCTATAGTATTAGTTTCTGAATACTGATGTTTTCCATTAACTTTTGCGCTAACAGTATAATCTGAAAGCGAATCACCAACAGAAATATAATCTACATTTAATGTATATAATCCTGCTTTTTCTACATTTACTTTATAGTTAGCTGATTTCTGATATTCTAATTCAATCATTTTATCAGAGTATGTTTTTACATCCTCTGGTAGTTGGTTGTCTTCATTGTTGTTTTCTTCATAATACTTAACCGAATCCACTCCGTTAGTTAACGTAGCCTTATGCTCCCCTTCTCCGGCTTCAGTATTCTTTTTTA
>ERZ773178.3082-NODE-3082-length-14526-cov-3.735471_pt1 | contig 14526 bp, 15 predicted proteins | sample MGYA00580533_ERZ773178 | MGnify/ENA primary metagenome ERZ773178 (study PRJEB29015, sample SAMEA2737859) | human gut metagenome | biome: human gut; feature: human-associated habitat; material: faeces | place: China | collected 2012 ...
TTCCTTCGGCAAACGGGGCGGCGCGGGATTTCCCGCGCCGCCCTCGGCTGGTTCCTGTACGCCTTTATGCTCCGGGGAAGATCAGCGTCACCTTGAACAGGTCGCCGTCCACCAGCAATTGCAGCTGCCCCTTCTGCAGCTCCATCAGGGTCTTGGCAATGTTCAGCCCCAGGCCGCTGCCCTCGGTGTTCCGGGAGTCGTCGCCCCGGACAAAGCGCTCCATCAGCTCGTCGGCGTCCACGTTCAGCTCGTCACGGGAGATGTTCTTCAGGGAAATGATGACCTTCCCCTCCAGCGCCATCACGTCGATATACACCCGCGTGCCGGGCAGGGCATATTTCACGGTGTTGCTCAGGAGATTGCTCAGCACCCGCCAGGCAAGTCTTCCGTCCGCCATCATGGCGACAGACTCTTCCGGATGGCGGAATACGGGGGTCAGCTGGGCTTTTTCCAGCTTGTCGGCGAATTCTCCCAATGCCTGATTCACGGATTCCACCGCGTCCAGCTTCGTAATATCCGCCGTCAGGTTCCCCGTGCTGGCCTTGCTCATTTCCATCAGATCCTCGATCAGCTTTTTTAAGCGCTGGGACTGCCGGTTGAGGACTTCCAGATAGGTCTTCTCCTCCTCCGGCGTGTGGGGCTTTTGCAGCAGATCCACATAATTGATGATGGAGGTCAGAGGCGTTTTGATATCGTGGGAAACATTGGTAATCAGTTCTGTTTTCATACGCTCCGATTTTAATTGCTTCTGCGCCGCCACTACGGCAACGCCAGCCAGGTCATTCAGGTCACCGGCAAAGCTCTTGAACGCGCCGGTGAGATATTTGTCGTCCACCTTGGTGTCCAGGTCGCCCTTGCCCATGCGCTTGGCGCTTTCCAGCAGGATGCCGAAGCAGTACGCCCCGTACAGCACCACGGCCACGCAGGCGCACAGGCTCAGCACCACCATCAGATTCGATCTGCCCGCAAGGGCGGCGAACAGGAGCATCACCATGATGAAGCCCGTCAGCAGCCACTGCCAGGTCAGCGGCATCATGGAATACACCCGGTTGACGGATTTTCCGATTTTTGCACAGGTCCTCTTTATCTGCTTCCACAGCCATCTCAGGGGTGTAAGAAGCATCAGCAGGAAGTCCCAGAATACAGCCGCCGCCTTGGGCAGCTTCCGCAGCAGCCAGCCGCAGCCGGAGAAGCAGCCCTTGACGCACTTCACCAGCAAATCTAAGCACCGCCAGCAGACGCTGTTGCGCCACCAGTAGCCGCCGGGGGTCTTGAACTGGGCGGCACAGGCGAAGCAGAAGCCTACGAAAATCAGGCTCATGACGTAGCCCGCCATCAGCATTCCGGCGCAGACCGTTTGAATGCTCTGGCTGAACAGGTCGGCGGCATCGTAGAATTGGACGATTACCATGAAAAGGCCGAAGATGATCAGCCCGCCCCCGGCAAGGTAAATGTCCAGGGGGATGCAGTTGAAGCCCGCGGCATGGACTTCCTCACTGCCGGGCTTTCTGCCCGCCGCGCAGCAGAGATACACGGCCAGAACGGCAAACAGCAGCAGACACGCGCCCATGATGAAGAGCAGGCTGTCACGGTAGCTCCACACCTGAGTAAGCAGAGCGTACCCGCCGTCAAAGCGGTACGCGCCGGGGGCTAACGTCAGCTCCATGGTGTAGGCCGGGAGCTTCGCGTAGCGGTACGCCACCACCATGGTCTTCTGGGCGTCATCGTCCCAGTATTCCATGGTACGGGTCTCGCTCTCCGTGAAGGTCACGTCTTCGGGCGCCGTGTCGGTCACCACCGGCTTGGTGGGGTTCGCGGACAGCGTCTCGAGGGGGGCGGTCTCCTCCGTCGTGTCCGGGACGGTTTCGGCGGTTGTCTCCGGAACCGTTACGGCAACGGTGGTTTCGTCGGTTGTTTCCGGCACCGTCTCTGTGGTGGTCTCCGGAACGGTCTCGGTCTCCGGCATCACCTTCTGCGTCAGGCTGGGCGTTACCCGGAATACGACCGCCGTGCCGTTGGCATCCCATTCGAATTCGCCCACGCCCGCCGGGTTTGACGCCCGATAAACGATAGAATCGTCCTTGTCCCGGAATTCCACGGCGGTGACGATGGCGTCCTCCGGCATATTATCCCGGTAGAATGCGTTATCCAACTGAAAATACAGGACGCCCGCGTCATTGCGCTTCAGCACGCCCACCGGACTGCTGCCGCTGAGGGTAAGTCCCCCCTCGCCTGCCAGCTCCGATTCCGTGGAGAATGTTACCTTATATATATCTGCGCCCTCAGTGGGAACGTCGTCCATCAGAACTTCGCTTTGGCTCAGCTCCCGGGTCGTGTCGAACACCAGATAGCCGGATTCGTTTTCCGAGAAGCAGTCCGACACGTCGTTGTAGGTCTGATACAGGACACTGCCGTCTACGCCCAGGAAGGTCACGCACGTGGTAGGCGCGTCAGGCAGGTCTATCACGCCCATCGATGGATTGGCCTCAAAGCGAACGCCGTTGCCGGTGTCACAGATATTGCCGATCGGTTCGACGCTGTCCACGCTCCCACTGGAGTCTTCCGTTTCAATGCTAAGGCTGAGAACCAATGCCCCGCCCTCCGGGATGGCGTTATAGGTGCTCGCGTCCGCCTGAGGCGTTGCCTCCGACTTTTCCGTAATGGACAGGACGTATTTATACGAGCCGCTGACGGGGAAGGAATAAAATTCGGCGTCCGACAGATTTTCCGCGCCGCCGGATTCCAGCACGTTTCCTTCCGCGTCCTTCAGCACGTAGCCCGCCAGCGCCGGGTTGAACACGCCGTAAAGCCAGCCGGTCTTCCCCGACGGCCCCAGATCGTACACGGTCGGCCCCGCGATCGCCTCCGGCACGCCGCCCAGGTTCGCTTCGGCATAGTCCACGGCGATACGCCCCGCCATGGATTCGCCGTCCGAACGGATGTATCTGTCCCGCAGCTCCTCCACGGAGATGTCGTACAGCCCTGATTCCGTCATGCCGATGATGGCGGCGGCGCTGCCGGCGGCTCCCAGAAGCATCAGGGCGCACAGGGCGACGGCGAGGAATTTGAATACAATATTGTATTTCAAATTATTTTCCTCCTTCCATTTTATAGCCCTGTCCCCACACGACTTTCAGATACCGCGGCTCCGAGGGGTTGATCTCGATTTTCTCCCGCAGGTGACGGATGTGCACCGCCACGGCGCCCTCGCTGCCCAGCGCCGCCTCCTGCCAGACGGATTCATACAGCACCTTGGTGGAGAACACCTTTCCGGGGTTCGCCATCAGCAGGTGCAGAATGGCATACTCCGTGGGCGTGAGGGAAACCGGCTCGCCCTCCACGGTGACGGTTTTGGTGCGGTCGTCCAGAACGATGCCGCCGATGGTGATGCTGCCGCTGCCCTCCTCCGGGCGGCTGCCCAGCTGGGCATACCGGCGCAGCTGGGAACGCACCCGCGCCAGTACCTCCACCGGCACAAAGGGCTTGGTGATATAGTCGTCCGCCCCCACGTTCAGCCCCAGCACCTTGTCCTCCGTCTCGGACTTGGCGGTGAGCAGAATGATGGGCGCGTTGGAAAATTCCCGGATCTTGGAGGTCGCCGTGATACCGTCCATCACGGGCATCATCACGTCCAGCAGAATCAGGTGAATGTCGTTGTTTTTCGCGATCTCCACCGCCTGGGTGCCGGTGAACGCCTCAAACAGATTGTACCCCTCGGGGGTCAGGTATATTTTCAGCGCGTTGACGATGTCCGGCTGGTCGTCGCAAATCAGAACATTGTACATGTGGTTTTCCTTCCTCTCGTCATCTTTTTTTCTTATTATATCACCGGCTTCTTTAAGATGAAAGAGGTCTATTTCTTAAAATGGGATTAACATTTGAAAAAGCGCCTTTTGCCAACTTCTGCGCCACATTTTTTCTTGCTATTTCCCCGTTCCCGTTTTATAATTACATCATTCAATTGTTACACCGAAGGAGTTGTTTTCCATGCTGAAAGATTTTTTTACCACTCTGGGAACCGGCGCGCTGGATAAGGTGCTCCACGCCGTTCTCGTGCTGGTCATTGGCCTTCTGATCATTCGCGTCGTCACGAAGCTGCTTCAGGGGGGACTGGAAAAATCCCATCTGGAAAAGGCCGCCCACAGCCTGATTCTGTCCCTTGCAAAAGTGGCCATGTATATTCTGCTGGGTCTGAGCGTGGCGTCCAGCCTTGACATTGACGTTACCGGCATCGTCGCTTTGGCAAGCGTCCTGACATTGGCCGTTTCCCTGTCCCTGCAGAATATGCTCACCAACGTCATCGGCGGCTTCACCATTCTTTCCACCCACCCCTTCCACTCCGGCGACTATGTGGAGATCGCCGGGCAGTCCGGCACGGTGCAGGAGATCAACATGACCTACACCCGCCTTGCCACCTTTGACAACAAGCTCATTTCCATTCCCAACAGCGCCGTGGTCGCGGCGCAGATCGTCAACTACTCCGCCGCCGACACCCGCCGGGTGGATATCCCCGTCTCCGCCTCCTACGACGCTCCCACCCAGAAGGTCATCGACGCGCTGGTGCAGGCCGGAACCATGGACAATGTGCTTCTGACCCCCGCCCCCAGCGCCTGTGTGAGCAGCTACGGCGACAGCGCCATTGCCTACACCCTTCGCGTCTGGGTGAAGACCGAGGACTACTGGGACGTGTATTTTGCCCTGACCCAGCGGGTCAAGGACGTCTTCGACGAACAGGGCATCACCATGACCTATCCCCATCTGAACGTACATCTGGATAAGTAAAGCATACCGCCCTCCCAAATGGGGAGGGCGGTACTGTGTGATAATCACATAGATAAAACTTCCAGCAGCGCCATAACGCCGATTCCCGGCAGTCCCAGAAATCCGGCCACCAGCACCGTCACGGCGTTGATGGGGAAATACGCCCCCGTGAATCCCGCGACGGAATTCAGCAGCCACAGGCACAAAAAACCGCACCCGGAGTGTACGCCGACCTTGAAGATCAGCTTCATGGGCATCAGCAGCAGCCGCACCAGCACCAGCGCGACAAGGGCGGGAATGAGCAACGTTACAAATTTTTCCATAGGCACCTCCGAATAATCAGGCTTGTTCCGGTTAAGCTACCTGCGGACAGCAAAGGAACGGGAACCAAACGTGACGACGGTTGCTTTCGCCCATTTCATTTACTGTCAAGTGTGTCGCCGAATGCGCAGCGGTATGACGCGAATTAGGAACTCTGAAAACAAGCTTCTTCTGCTTTCTCGCGGCATCAGACAGAATGTATTTTCTCTTTGATACCATTTTCTGATTAAAATACTTATTTTAATCAGAAACGAGCGGGCAAAAAAGATTTGCGTTCAGCGATTCCTGCGCAGGGAGAAGGGAACGGCTCTCCTGCGTACATTCTGCCACAGAATTTTTGCGAATAAACGAAAACCGGAGTACAGCTGCGCACGCGATTGGTGCCCTGACTCCGGTTTTTGTACTTGCCCTCTCCCCTGCCCACAACATCCTGTGTCCTGCCAAAAAAAATCTTCGTTTTTCTGCGAAATTCTCTGCCGCCCCGCCGTTGTCCCCGTTGGGAAGCTGTGGTATAATGACGGAAAATGACGTTTTCTGCGAGGCACCGAAATGATAACCGAACCTGTCAAAATTTCCCAGAGCGACATTCGCAGGCTGCTTTCCGCCGCCAATCCGGATGCAGCGCTGCTTTACCTTTACATAAACAGCGGCACCCGCCCCGAGGGCGCGGAAGCCGATCTGCATTTCAGCGCCCCCCGCTACGGCTGCGCCGCCGCGACCCTGCGGCAGCTGGGTCTGTGGCCGGAAGACCGCCCCAGCCACATTGCCCCCGGCGAGCGTCCCAGCTACTGCGAAAAGGACGTGCTGGACGCCATGGACTCGGACAACACCTTCCGAAGCCTTTACGGCGAAGTGCAGCGTCTGCTGGGTCGGAGCCTGAACACGGAAGAACTGAAAATCCTTCTGGGCTTTGTGCGCTACCTGGGACTGACCGCGGACGTGATCTCCCTGCTGGTGTGCTACTGTAAAGAACGCGCTCGACAGAGGGGAAGTCTGCGCAACCCGTCTCTGCGCACCATCGAGAAGGAAGCCTACAACTGGGCGGAACGGGGCATCGACACCGTAGAGGAAGCCGCCGCTTTCATTCAGGCGCAGAACGTGCGCAATTCCCGGCTGTCCCGGCTGATGAACCTGATCCAGATCCGGGGGCGCAGTCTCACCGCCGCCGAGGAGCGCTATGCCCAGAGCTGGCTGGACATGGGCATGGACGACGAGCTGATCTCCATGGCCTACGAGCGCACCTGCCTGAACACCGGCGGGCTGAACTGGGCGTACATGAATAAAATTTTGCAGCGCTGGCAGCAGCAGGGCTTCCACAGCGCCGAGGACGTCCGCACCGGCGACCGGAAGACGGGCGTCCCGAAGGGAGCCTCCGGCCAGCTGGGCGAAGCGGAGCTGGAAGCCATTCAGAAAGTATTGCAGGAGGGATAATTCGTGGGATACAGTGCGGAAGTGGTCCAGCGCGCCCGGGCGCGTCTGGCGCAGGCAAAGGAAGACCGGGAGTCGGAAAACAGGCAGCACTTGGCAGAGGCCTACGCCAAAGTCCCCCGCATCCGGGAAATCGACATGCTTCTGCGCCGCACCATGGCGCAGGCCGCTCAGGCGGCCTTTTTGCAGGGTTCTGACGGTCAGGCGCTGCTGGAACAGGCGCGGCGGGAAAACCTCAGCTTACAGCAGGAACGGGCAGCGCTGGCCGCGGCGAACTTTGAGGATGGCTTCTTGGACGAAAGCCCCATTTGTGACAAATGCGGCGGCAGCGGCTATGTGGGCACTACCATGTGCGAGTGCCTGAGCGAGCTTTGCCGTCAGGAGCAGAAAAAGGAAATTTCCGTGCTGTCCAACAGCCGGGAAACCTTCAGCCAGTTCCGGCTGGACTACTACCCCGACGCCGTTGACCCCAAATACGGCGCCAGCCCCCGCACCATTATGGAGCGGACGCTGAACATCTGCCGCCGGTACGCCGCGACCTTCACCCCCAACGCGGGAAATCTGCTGTTCATCGGCGGGACGGGGCTGGGAAAGACCTTCCTGTCGGCGTGCATCGCCCGGACAGTGACCGACCGGGGCTACAGCGTTGTTTACGAAACTTCCAGCCACCTGTTCTCCAAGCTGGAGCAGGCAAAATTCAACCCCAGTGATGACACCCGCCGGGAAGCGGCCAAGCTGACGAACAGCGATCTTCTGATTCTGGACGATCTCGGCACAGAGATGCCCGGGCAGTTCGTCACAGCCGCGCTGTACAGCTTACTCAACGACAGAATGATGGCCGTCAAGCCCATGGTCATCTCCACCAACCTGAATGTGGACGAGCTGAGCCGCCGCTATTCCCCCCAGATCGCGTCCCGGCTCCACGGCGACTTCCAGCGTCTGACCTTCGTGGGAAACGACATTCGGGTACTGAAAAACAGAGGTTTATGATGAAAACAGGTATTTTATTCGATTTGGACGGCACGCTTCTGGACACGCTAGCCGACCTTGCCGGCAGCGTCAACCACGTTCTTGCATCCTTTGGCTATCCCCAGCGCACGGTGGAGGAAGTCCGCCAGTTCGTGGGCAACGGCGCTGCCCGTCTGATTGCTCAGGCCGTCCCGGAGGGTGCGAACCCCGCTCCGGTGCTTGCGGCGTTCCAGCCCTATTACAGCGCCCACTGCCAGATCAAAACCAAGCCCTATGAGGGCATTCCGGAAGCGCTGGCCGCGCTCCGGGAGCGCTACCCCCTCGCCATTGTTTCCAACAAGCCGGACGCGGCGGTCAAAACCCTCTGCGCCGACATTTTCCCCGGCATTTACGCCCGTGGGGAAAGCCCTGACTGTCCCCGTAAGCCCGCCGCGGACATGGTTTACAAGGCCATGGCATCCATCGGCGCCGATACGTGCATCTACGTCGGCGACAGCGACGTGGACGTCCTGACGGCGAACAACGCCGGTGTCCCCTGCCTCAGCGTTCTCTGGGGCTTCCGGGACAGAGCCTGCATGGAGGCAGTCGGCGCGAAGCATTTCTGCGAATCCCCCGCGCAGTTGGTCGCGGACATAGAGGAGATCATCCATGGCAAATGAATTTTACGCTCTCATGGGCCGTATGCGCTACATAACCCGCTGGGGTCTGATGCGCAACACCTTTTCCGAAAACATTTCCGAGCACAGCCACATGACCGCGGTGCTGGCCCATGCTCTGGCGCTGATCCGCCGGGACATTCTGAACCTCCCCGCCCCCGACCCTGACCGCTGCGCCGTGGCGGCGCTGTACCACGACGCTTCGGAGATCCTGACCGGCGACCTGCCCACGCCCATCAAATACTACAATCCGGACATCAAAACCGCCTACAAAGAGGTGGAGCGCATTGCGGGCAACCGTCTGCTGGATATGCTCCCCCCCGAGCTGCGTTCCAGCTACACCCATTATGTGCTGGAGGACGACGCGGAGCTGGAACCCTTCGTCAAGGCCGCGGACAAGCTGTCCGCCCACATCAAGTGTCTGGAGGAGCAGAAGGCAGGCAACACGGAATTTGACTCCGCGGCGCTGCAGACTCTGGACGCGCTGAAAGCCATGAACAGCCCTGAGCTGGAATGGTTTCTAAACAACTGTCTGCAAGCCTTCACGCTGAATCTCGACCAGCTGTAGCACTTGACGGTTGACGGAAAATATGCTACCATAGGCTGTGTCGATGTGCTGACATTTGTTATGTAATTTTATATCCCCCGTCATGGGGGGACATGCCGCTGTGGTGGAATAGGTAGACACCCGAGACTTAAAATCCCCTGGGCCGAATCATGCACCCAATTTGAAAAGCCTTAGAGAAATGCGAGCTTTTTGAATTTGAAATTTGGGAAATTTGGAGCATCCCTCCAAAACATCCCTCCAACCTTCCATCCCTCGTTTTTGAGGGATGCATATGCCGCTATGATGGAATGGTAGACATAGCAGACTTAAAATCTCGCGTCCCGAACCACGCACCTGTTCCCGAAAGTGCTAGAGAACTGCGGACTTTCTGAAAAATAACTTCCCGATTTTTGGAGCATCCCTCCAAAACATCCCTCCAACTTTCACATCCCTCCATTGGAGGGATTGAATACGCCGCTATGATGGAATGGTAGACATAGCAGACTTAAAATCTGCCTGAAGTGATTCAGTACCGGTTCGAGTCCGGTTAGCGGCACCATTTTCATCGGGCACCCAGTGTTTAAGCACCCTGGGTGCCCTCTTTTTTTGCAAAAATACCAATGATTGCATTTGCCGAATTGATCTTAGAATTCTCATCGAGATGTGTGTAAATGTTTGCCGTTGTACCAATCGTGCTATGCCCAAGCCATGCCTGAATTTCTTTCATGGGTACACCCTGAGCGAACAGCATTGTTGCACAGCTATGGCGTAGATCATGAAAACGTATACGCGGCATATTGTGTTTCTCCAGCACATCGGCAAAATGGGCACTCACATAACCAGGTTTGATAATCTCGCCAATCTCGTTTACGAAGATGTAATCGAGATAATTCTGGTTGTAGTAGGAGCCGCACAGACGACGATTTTCTGCTTGATTAGATTTCATCCTGAGCAGCATCTTCTCATATGGATCAACAAGTGGGAGTGTCCGACAGCTGGATTTTGTCTTTGTAGTGTCACAGGCTACAAGTGTGTATTTGCCATCTACCTGTGTTTCTTGAATGGTGTGCTTGATTGTAATTGTCTTATTATCAAAATCAATCGCATCCCATTTCAGGCCAATAACCTCGCTGCGACGCAATCCATAGAAAGCCGCCGTAACGACAGCAAATTCAGCAGGATCACCCTTAAAGATTTGGAACAGTTCTTCAATCTGTTTCTGATTGTAGACATGACCAGAGTATTTTTTGATTTTGGGAAGTTCCACCTTGTCTGCGGGGTTTGTTGGGATCAGGTCTATTTTGTACGCGTAAGACAATGCCTTGTGAATATTCGCATGACGGTGTTTTACTGTATTGGCGGACACATGCCTTACATCCATTTCATATGTGTAATAGTCTTGAATGTGTTTGGCAGTGAGTGCATCCAAACGAATACCAGGGCAGTGTTCATCGAAATACGGGATAATTCTATGGAGTATAACCTTCTCATACGCACAGTAGGTGGTGACTGCTACCTGTGCCTTCGTCATTTTCAGCCACTCTCGGAGAAAGGATGTAAAAAATGGGGTCGTGTTTACCAAGCACGGGTTGATATTGTGTGCAGGATTGTCTTGCCGCCATCCAATGGAAACTGCGTAATCCAAGGCCGTGCAGATTGTCCGGTTGATAGACAGCAGGGCTTTGTTTCCAACTCCATTCAGATTTCGCTCATTATCCAAAAATGCAATCAGCTTTTCATCCGATATTTCTGTAACTTTGACATTGTGCGTAGAAAAGTATGGTGCAATGCTTGTTCTGACATAGTAGGAATAATCTGCATACTCGTCAGACGGAATGTCGCCGGCCTTGTCATCCAGCCACTTTTCAAGAAAATTCGTAAAGGGCATTCCTTTCGTGGGGGGACAGTCGCCCGGATTAAACTCAGAGCGTGCCTTGAGCAGCATTTTCTCCGCCCGCTTTTTATTTCCTTTTACCGGCAAGCCGGTGCTGATGGACTTGGTTCGTCTCCTTCCGGCATCATCTTTCCATGTGAGAATCATCTGGAACATGCCGTTTTGTTCCCTCAAATGACCTGTAACCATGTTCAAACCTCCTGTTCAGTGGTATCGGTGGCCTCCGTATGGCTATATGGTAGCACTGGAACAGAATTCGAGCAAGTTTGTCGCCCAGCGCTCTCGTTTTCCATGAAGGCAATTACATTAACCTTTGGAATTCGGTAAGCCCTGCCAATCCGAAAATGTTTGATCTGGTTGGTCATCAAAAGCTGATATACCGTTCTCTCACAGACACCAAGCATCTCGCAAAGCTGCAAGGTGGAAACCACATCAGGGTAATCCTGAAAGAGCTGGGCATATGTACTTGTTAATCTGTTCATTTTTATAACCTCCAAGGCTGAAATATATGTATAAGCCGGGCAGATAATCTGTCCGGCCCGGTTGTCATAATTCAAGGCTGCGCTTTAACGCAATGTCCACTTGCTTCATCTGCGAACTGGAAAGGCTTCCAATATAGCCCAGTAGGCGGCACTTATCCAGAGTAAGAATCTGTTCGAGAAGGATGAGAGACGGGATTCTTGTGTGCATTCCCGGAATGTGTTCCAGAAAAACATGGGTAGGGAGTTTTGCCTTGCTGATCGTTCTGCTGGTCAATGCGGAGACAATCAGCGTTTTGGAATGTTTATTCCCCAGATCATTCTGAATAACCAGAACAGGCCGGATACCCCCCTGCTCGCAGCCTAAGTGCGGATCGAGGTTTGCATAGAAAATATCACCACGGTGATATTCCCGGTGAGATGTTGATTCCATTTTCTTTCCTTCCTAGCGTTCAGTAGAATGTGCAGGGCGGGTCTTCTTGATTGCCATTCCGTGCTCGTCATACCTTCGCGGGTCTGCTCCGGGAGTGTCAAATCCAAACATCGTACCGCATTCCATAGCCTGGGCTTGCGCTTTGGATACTCCAAGCTTTTTATTTCGAGCTTCCGCAATGGCCCTGCCTTCATCTGCATCTTTTACAGGAATGTCAGTCGGGGAATATCCTTGCTCCCCACGATGAAGAACCGCAATTTCGTTTGTGGTGGGCAAATAGGTGTAACACAGCTCCGGGAGAGAATTCCGCAGCGGAAGAATCGTGTTGCCATTCCTTTCCATCAGTTCACTGAATTCGCAAATATGGAAAAGCCGACTGTGCAGTCCAGAATCGAGCTCAAAATGTGTGTCGTCAATGTAACGACAGGTTTGATCGCTCACATCTCCCAGCGGGCTGGTAATCCGTATCTTGTCGCCGTCTTCGATACGAAAAAGTTCCTTGTAGTTTGGCGTAATGAAGCGGATTCCCCGTTCGGCGTTTTTCAGGTGTCGATCCAGAAAATCCCGTCGATAACAATAACAGTACAGGTTATACTCCCCCTTACTGGGGTTCAGGCGGAGAATAAAAGCGTGTTTGCTGCTGTCGGCTCTGAATGCCATCTCACGGTCAGAGGTGCCTTTTATAACGCTTTCGGGTTGTGTTCGACAGAATGCAGCGAGGGCAGTCCTACTTTTTAGGAACGTCTCCTGTGGCTCGACTGGCGGGGAACCGGTGGTAGGTTGATTACCACGCAGCGCATTAATCAGGACGTCAAGATCATCGGAAAATTCCTGATTGTTCCATTCTGCGTTATGGTTGAACCACGAAGTAAAGAACTGATCGCCGCCTGCACCGAAATCTGCCCGCAGATGGCCAATACAGCCTGCCTGTCCCTCAATCTGTGCGCTCTGAGAATAGCAATACTGTTGTTCTGCAACGGTAGCAGGACGAATTGTAAAGTCCATTATCGTGAAGCCTCCCTTTCCTTTGCATTTTTCTGCTCTGCAACATAGGCTTTTCGGAGATTTTCCTGCGCCCATTTGGGAACAGCTCTCACTTCAAGCGTCGCCAGAATGTCGCCGCGTTCAAAGCGGATATGCTTGCCTGTAAAGAGATTTGTGCAGAAGCAGGCAGAGCCTCTGCTATTCGGATAGGCACCAAATCCTCCCGTACAGAGATACAGCTGCCTGGTAGGAAGCTGGTATTCCGGCTTCAGGACTTCCGGCTTGACGATGATTACCCTTTGATACAGTTCATCGGACGGTATGACAAGGTGGCAGCCAGACACTTTCTTGCATCAAGCGGGTGCCAATCTTCAACTGCCGCCTTCTCCGCGGACAAATTCTGCTCAAGCCTTTGAACCGCTTCCATGATTTTCTTCGCAAAGGTATTCAGGATCTCCAGATAGTCGTCCCCTGCAACACAGTCCTTGCAGGAAATGAACAGCGGATTCTGGATGCAGTTTCCGGTCATGTAAGGAAGCTGTTCATCATCCGGATTATATCCGAGGACGATTTCCTCAAAGCCAATCTGGGCGGATTGGGTAATCTCGTAGTCTCCTACAATACGCTTATCGTCCATAATGTCCTCCATTGCTTTTGCTGCGGGGTGGTCTGGGGACAACCTGATAGTCGTAACCGGTTCCGGTTTGACAAAATGTGCAGTCATCTTTGTCGAACTGGTAAGGGTCAACACGGGAGATGGAAAACTTCTGCGTATTGAAAAACATTGCCCTGCACCGGGGACAAAGGCAATAAATAGAAGCATTTCTTTTCTGCTGATCGTTCACCTCTTGGGGCTCCTTTTCTTGTCGGGTCTCAGAGGCGTGGCAGTTGTCGATATTTACAATCAATACAGGGAAACTGAAGCCACAGGTAATTTCATCAAAGCCGCCTCTGGGGAAAAAGTAGTTGTTTGTCATAATGGAATCATCCTTTCATCTGGTTAGTCGTTGTTTATTCTTTCGCAAAGTACCAGGAAGCGCTGCCGCCCCCCGGAAGCGTAGGGATGGCAGGTAAAGAGCGTAATCATATCCTTGCCGGGTTGAATCTTGATGGATGCAATGTCATTGGGAGAAATGATTTTTGTGCCGACAACAGAGTATTCGAGCGTTTCCCAAAGATTTGTAATCACAACTTTGTCTCCAACAGTCAAATCGGGGACATAACGGAAATAGTCTGCACCGTTCCACCCGCGGTGTCCGGCAATCACACTGTTTGTATTGGTGCCGCCGACAGGTACGCTTGTCTGCCCCAGCACTGCGGCACCAAGCGCCATATTTTGACTGGACGCTCCCAAATAGATGGGCATTTCCAGCTGGAGCGCTGGAATGGACAAAATGCCAAAAGTTTCACCTTCCAAGCCGTAGCCAGAAAGGGTGAAGTTGGATTTCTCCAATGTACTAAGCCCGCTTATGCTCTCTTGACCAGCCTGATAAAGCTGATGGTTGTAGCTGGCTATGTCTTTCCATAGTTCTGGATAAATGGATGGAATGTATTCCGCAATTCCCGTCGTCGATGGATCGGGTGTCTCAGGTGGCCTCTGCATTATTTCTTCTTGGAAGTTGGACACTGTTTGTTCCATCTTTTCTCTAAAAAGGATTTCATTGATGGCAGGAAGAACAGCAATATAAAGTCCAATCAAAAACGCTGCAAATGTGAGAAGCAAAAATAAGTGCCTACGCATCTCTGTTCCTCCCCAAAAAGGCAAATGCAATACATATCATCACCAGAAGCAGCACAACTGCCAATGCAATATATAATCCGTGCAGATACTCCTGTTCCCATGTGGATTCAACTTCCGGGGTTTCTTGCAGGATATCCGCCTGGATTTCCTGTGCATGTTCATATGGGACTCGTTCACCGGTAACAAGCAGACGATGTGTATTAACTGCCAACGGAGTACAGGTTATCAGTGTACAAAGATCGGCGTCAGGCACGATGCCCAACAGGCTGGTATCGTAGGGAAGAACGGTACTCACACGAATCACTTTGTAAGC
>ERZ773178.3092-NODE-3092-length-14494-cov-5.025487_pt1 | contig 14494 bp, 8 predicted proteins | sample MGYA00580533_ERZ773178 | MGnify/ENA primary metagenome ERZ773178 (study PRJEB29015, sample SAMEA2737859) | human gut metagenome | biome: human gut; feature: human-associated habitat; material: faeces | place: China | collected 2012 ...
GTTTCAGCAAGATACCGGAAGTACGTGTATCCTCCGCCAAAATCAGATCGACCTCTTTCAGGACTTTGATAGCCCGAAAAGTCATGTCCTCCAGATTCCCTACCGGCGTAGGCACCACATATAGCTTTCCCATCTTGTTTTTGTTTTATACTGATTGATTAAAATATTTCTTTAGTAGCTCCAGAAAGTCGTTCACCGCCTCCTTTTCTTCATTCAATTCGACTTTCGAGGACAGAAATGCGACTGCAGTCTTGTAGGAACTCATTACTGATATCTGTTCGATAACCCGATTCATCAAATCAGTGTTGCCTCCGAACAGTTCACGAGAAAAACGGAAAGAATCATTCAAGCTGATAGCATGTCGCAAGCCGGCAGACAGTTTGAGACTTTCTCCCAACACAGCCGATTTAGGTTCTTCCTCTTTCACAACAGTTTCAACGACAGGTTCCTCAACAATTGCCGGTTCCTCTTTTTTCCCTTCTTCTTCTTCTTCTTCTTCTTCTTCTTCTGCTGCTGCTTCTTCTGCTGCTGCTGCTTCTTCTGCTGCTGTCTCTGCAGCTGCCGCTATTACGACAGGTTTCTCTTCCGCAACAATGGCTTCTCCTTCCTCATCTTCTTTCACAACAACCGATTCGAGAGATTGTATAATCACGGGGGAATCCTCTTCAGACCCGGCAACTTCATCCTCCTCTTCCGCTGTCTCTTCCACAGCTGACGGAGAAATTACCTGAACAGCATCCACCTCCTGCTGCAGTTCGTCCAAACGCCCCTGCATCCGTGTAATGCTCCGCTTCAACAGTTCAGACAAAGTCGGAGTCGGCTCCTTGGTAAATGAATCCATGAGATACTTCAACTCATGAACATCCAACTCAATATCTGTTAATAGCTTCTGTTTCATGTCAGTCCATTGTTTATACGGTGCGAATGTAGGAATAATTTATGCAATAACTTAAAATAATGGATAATTTAACAGTTCTTGCACATTGAATTGCTTACCTTTGTCCACATATTTATTTAATCAAGAAAACACAAAATCTCATGGTATTATTTTCAGAAGACCACATACAGGAGACTAGAAGAAGAGGCCGGATCGAAGTAATCTGCGGTTCTATGTTCTCCGGAAAGACAGAGGAATTGATTCGCAGAATGAAGAGAGCGAAATTCGCGAAACAACGTGTCGAGATATTCAAACCTGCTATCGACACCCGTTATTCAGAAGAAGACGTAGTCTCTCACGACAGCCATTCTATCGCCTCCACTCCCATCGATTCGTCAGCCAGCATTTTACTGTTTACTTCTGAGATAGATGTAGTAGGTATTGATGAAGCACAGTTCTTCGACAGTGGTTTGATTGATGTATGCAACCAGCTTGCCAACAATGGAATCCGTGTTATCATTGCAGGATTGGATATGGACTTCAAAGGAAATCCGTTCGGACCTATGCCACAATTGTGCGCCATTGCCGATGAAGTCTCCAAAGTTCATGCGATCTGTGTGAAATGTGGTCAGCTGGCTTCTTTCTCACATCGTACAGTCAAGAATGAGAAACAGGTTCTTTTAGGCGAAACAGCCGAATATGAGCCTCTGTGCAGGGAATGTTATCTCCGTGCACGAGAGGAAGATGAGCAGAAAGTATAAACTCTATAAAGAAACAGATTATGGAAAGGAAAAAGATAACATTCGACAGTTTTATACGCGGTTCCATCGGATGTGTGTTAGTTGTAGGAATATTAATGCTCGTGGAACGTCTTAGCGGAGTGTTATTACCTTTCTTTATTGCGTGGCTGATAGCTTATATGGTCTATCCGTTAGTCAAATTCTTCCAGTATAAGCTACGATTAAAAAGCCGCATTATTTCCATCTTCTGTTCCTTATTCCTCATTACGGTTATCGGAGTCACTTTATTCTACCTATTAGTGCCACCGATGATTTCGGAAATAGGCAGAATGAACGATTTGTTGGTGACTTACCTCACCAATGGAGCCGGTAACAATGTACCTAAGAACCTTTCTGAATTTATCCACGAGAACATTGATCTTCAGGCGTTGAACCGTGTATTAAGTGAAGAGAATATCCTGGCGGCAATCAAGGATACCGTCCCCAGAGTGTGGACTTTGCTTGCAGAATCTCTCAACATTCTATTCAGCATCCTTGCCTCCTTCATTATATTATTATATGTAATCTTTATATTATTGGATTACGAAGCAATAGCTGAAGGATGGTTACATCTGCTACCCAATAAATACCGTACGTTTGCCTCCAACCTGGTTCACGACGTACAGGATGGTATGAACAGATATTTCCGTGGACAGGCTTTGGTTGCTTTTTGCGTAGGTATCCTTTTCAGCATTGGTTTCCTAATTATCGATTTTCCCATGGCTATTGCTTTGGGACTTTTCATCGGAGCATTGAATATGGTTCCCTACTTGCAAATCATTGGTTTCCTTCCCACCATTTTATTGGCAATTCTCAAAGCTGCCGACACCGGACAGAACTTCTGGATTATCATTGCATGTGCATTAGCCGTCTTTGCAATCGTACAAATCATACAGGATACCTTCCTTGTCCCCAAAATCATGGGAAAAATTACCGGACTGAATCCTGCCATCATCCTTTTATCTCTTTCTATCTGGGGTTCATTAATGGGAATGCTCGGCATGATTATCGCCTTGCCACTAACAACTTTGATGCTCTCCTACTACCAACGCTTTATTATCAACAAAGAAAAGATAAAATATGATGAAGTAGAAACTACTGATAATCAAGAAACAAGCCATAACGAGGAAAAATAATTGAAACTTTTTTCTACGGAATGCTTGCAAATTAAATAAAAGTAACTACCTTTGCACCCGCAATCAGGAAATAACTGATTCGCAAATAAGGATTGATTCGCTAGCTCAGCAGGTAGAGCACAACACTTTTAATGTTGGGGTCCTGGGTTCGAGCCCCAGGCGGATCACTTAGAAATCAGAGAGTTACACGAAAGTAACTCTCTTTTTTTATGCCTGAATTGTGCTGGATTACATGGTTCAGTTAAACCGAGAGTTAAAAAAACAAAGGAAGTCTTATACCAAGAAATTACGAGAAGTATTTCCTATCTTTATACACACGGAGATCTTTCTAATAAGATCCCTAAAAGACAAGAGCTATGAACACATTACAGTCTAAGTTTCATTTCCCTTATTATAATTATTTCTCAGTTCAGTTGGAGTTGCACCAAATAACTTTTTACAATAACAAGTCAGATGTGCAGGAGAGCTAAACCCAAAGTCCATAGCTATTTCCCGGAAAGCAATATCCGGATCACAAATTTTCTCACGAACCAGTTCAGCCCTCCGCTCCTGCATCCATCGGTAAGGACTCTGACTAAAACTCTCTTGAAACTTACGATTAAAAGAGCGTTCCGAAACACAACACAAACTTGCAAATTCTTTCACGGTTTTCACATTCTTATAATTATCCAGTACAAAATCCTCGAACTTCCGTCCTACTCCAGTCGTTCTAGAAAAGAAAGCAGCAAGTTCTGATTTAGTATAAAACCCCCTCAATGCAAGAATGATTTCCTGCTGCTTAAGGATATACATATGCCTACATAGCAATCCTGTATCCAGATAAAAAAGTAACTGCCTCAAAATATGTAACAGAGGCTTTCGGATTGGTAAAATACAATTATTACCGTTCTCCATTTTTACATGTGAGATTGATTCAAAATACATTTTGTCACAAGCCGTTATCTGCTTATTCCAAAACAACAACAGACATTCTGCCGACACAATACCTTCAACCCTATTTTCTTCATGCTGCGGTATAAGCAGCATATTATGCTCTAAAAGATGTATATTATGCTCCCTGCCTATATTAACGGATAGTTCTCCTTTCAAAAGAAATAAAATACAAAAACAACAACTATTATCAATCTGTCCGGATTCTTGCGCAGCCAATCTGTATTGGGTAAAACCACTGTCAATTTTAATTCCATAATTAAAACAGGAATGATGTTCCGACAAATAAAGTAATTTCATGTTATAATTTAAGTAGTTTAATTTTAAAACAACTCGCTTCGCTTACTATGTTTGTTTTTTTTAAGACACATACTTTTAAACTACAAACAAAAACTGTAATTCTATAAACATATACTTAAAAAGGAATATATATCTGCATCCATTAACGACTCTCGCTCCCTACATGACACATATAGCCCTAACTTAGCCACAAGCAATATCATCTTTCAATATACTTACTTCATTTTACATATCTTCCTAAGTACAAGGAACTCCCCCACCACACAAACTATTGCGATAAATGGGGAAGCCTGATGATTATAAAGCAGAACTGCTTCTATTTATTATACATCTTCTATTTTTCTATCACTTCTTATTTAGAATTAATAGTACAAATACTTACCCGGTTCCAATCTGGTTCCTCAAACATATAGCCAATTCCCTGTCCTTCAGCAACAATTCGCTCCTTTGAAATCCCATACTTATTAACCAGCATCTTTTGAACTGCCTCGGCACGCTGTCGCGCAATACGCTCATTAAGTTCTTCACTACCCTCCGGAGAAGCGTAACCCTTGATTACAACTCCTGCCTCTTTGTGGTTTCTCAAGTAAATTGCAATCCGTTCAACATTAGGCAATTGAGAATTATCAATAGTTATTCTACCTTGACGAAAAGTAATCACAGACTCTAGTGTTTTTTTACTATTGTCAATCGTATCTTTCACAATTTTCGGTTCTCGATTCTTGTATTCTTCCAAAGCCGTTTCTAAATCTGTCACTTTTTGGTTAGCATCCTGCAATACATTATCATTGCGTTCAAGTTCTGAACGAAGTTGATTTATTTGAGCATTTAATGCATCAAATTCAGACTGGTCGTAAGGTCTTACTTTAGTAAAATGGTGTTCACCATTGCTACATCTGAAATGATATACGAAGCCTGCACTAATCTCCCACACGGCACGCCCCGAATGGAAATATACAGGTTTCGTACCCATAGAATTCATATCATATACAAGAGCCGGTTTGAGAGCTAGAGTCCACGCCTTACTTTCCCCTAAATTAAAATTAAAATTTAATCCCAACTTAGTAGACATACCATTTTGATCTTCCCCCATGTTTCTACCAACATAATAATGCATCCAGCCAATACCAGCCACAGCCTCAATCTCAAAACTTCTTGGAATACCGTTATAACCTCCAAAAAGATTATTTAAATTCACCAATCCTAACAAACTTACATTTGATTCATCAAATGCTGTTTTACTTTTTGTTGTATTAAAATAACCCATTGCCTCAAAACCTAATCCAAAGGTAGGGGTTAAATGCTTGCTTACATGAACTCCAACTGCCGAACGCATGTTTTTAAAAAACGAGTGATGAGTCAATGGGGTCACGCCACCTACATTAATACCGATTGACCAATTATCCGAAAATTTGTTTCCTTCCAAAGCTGTTTGTCCACTTACATGGCAAATGGCAATACCAGATAGCAATAAGCCTGCAAAAATCTTTTTCATCATAATTCTTATTTAAATTTATTATTAGCAGAATTGGGGCTGAAATATATATCATTCCCAACATTCTACCTTTAGCTATATAGTTGACTAACTACTACTTTCATTTACAATACAAAATAAAATCACCCATTGTGAGTATATATGTTTATGTACGTCTTTCTCAGCTGCTGTAATGGGACCTACCCACGACCACGATTCTACGGTCCTCTACGTAAAGTCATATTTTTCTGTTGCTTTTCCATATTCAACAAACACTAATCCGGCAAAGTGAACTAATTGTAATCAGCTATCTCATACCAAATCAAACATTGTATAACACTTTGCAAAAGAAGGCAATTCCTATCTCAATCTGTTACAAATAAACGACATTATATTTTATGCATCAGACAACTATCATTTATATAGAGGCTTCATAATTTGGAGATTCATAGTTTAGGCTATAATTCAAGCGGGAGAAATAATTACATAACATAAAGAACCTATTTCAGCATATCTCCCCCTTCTTAGAAACACGTTTTCCAGAAGTGATATTCATTCATTGATTTTATTATTATCCAACAACACAACACGCACCCAGTCAACCCACATTTCTCCCGGCAAATCTTCATCATGGATTTCTCCCGGCCATGTCATCATACCATTCAATTCACCTCCCAATGAAAAATTCAGAATTATATTGAAGGGATATTCACAAAATGGATACTGTAGTTTCTCCTTATCCAAATGTTGGTTCTCATATTTCCAAGTCTCTTTGCCGTCGACATAAAATATTAATTCCTTTTCAGTCCGCTGCACTGCATATACATGATCTTTAGTTACATCAAAATTCTTATCAGCCTCCTTGTTCGTTACTCCTGCAGAACCATTTTCACCATTTATATAAAAAGTATGTACCGTTTGAAAGATCTGCTTAGGACTCCCTTGTACCCATTCCATAAGATCTATTTCTCCCCCTCTGGGCCATTCCGGTGCTCCTATAGGCATTTGCCAGATAGCAGGAAAACCTCCACGAACCAATTTGGTTAATCTGGCCTTAACTTCCAAACGTGTACCACAGGGAAAACCTATCTTGGAAAACACCCCGCCATTTTTATAAGTCCCGTTGTCCTTACAGGCCCTCAACTTCAAATAGCCTTCCTCCACCTTTACATTTTCGTAACCATCCACACCCCTAAAATACTGTGACCAGGCGTTGTTGGCATACGTACAAAGTTTCCAGATAGCTGTATCGGGCACAATACATTTCGCATCAAAATCATCAACAAATAAAATGTTTTCAAGTGTATCCGATCCGATTTGCTCCTTTTCTTCTGCGCATACATAAGTAACAGTCCCACCTATAGCAAACAATAAATAGCACAAAATTGATCTCATATGATTATAAATTAAAAAGATTAAAAAACCATTCTTTCTTCAAAAACAATATTACCTCATCGAAAGAAGAGTTGTCACCACAAGAGTGCTGACAACTCCCTTCGACAGGCACTGTCACCTCAAAAACAAACTTTTACACCATAAATATTATTCTAAATCATAGAGTACATTCAGGACCCTATAAATCTATTTTACAAAAGACTATTTCCACTGATATACCCGCACATAATCAACTTGCATGGTAAAAGGCAAATGTTTCTCATTTATAGGACCAGCCATTCCCTTTCCACCTGCAACATTCAATATCAAGAAGAAAGGAATATCAAAGGGCCATTGTACTGCGCCCAAACCTTTGTTATAATAGGTTGCGCAAACTTCTCCATTTACCATAAAATCAATTTTCTTATCGTTCCATTCTATTCCCCATATATTCCATTCACCCTGCTTGAATTTAGACCCTGAATGACCAAAAGGATATGTCTTTTGCTCCGTACCAGTAGTATGTACCGTTTGTACAGCAACATCTAAATCTTTTATATGCTCCATTATATCTATTTCACCACTTGCAGGCCATCCTCCGTATTCTGAACTGGCAGGCATCATCCATATAGCCGGCCACGAACCATTCCCCGATGAAAACTTAGCTTTAATCTCTACTTTACCATAAGTAAAATCAAACTTTCCACTATCAGTGCGTATACTTCCAGATTTATATCCGCGGGGATCTGTTTCATCCTTCATAAACTTGAGATTCAACAAACCATCTTCACACCAAACAACGGATGTATCATTCGGCTTATAATAATAGGCATGAGCAACATCTCCCCTGGGAGTATAATTCCACTTCTTGGAGTCAACGGCCCCATCGATATTAAATTCATCTGAAAAAATCAGAACCCACGATTTATCCACTCTTTCAACGGAATCTTCTTTCTCTGATCGCAGCACATCAATGGAACTGTCAGAAAAGTCGTTTGAACATCCGAAAAATAAAACTGCTAATAAGGGTATTATACTTTTTTTCATAACTCAACTTCGTATTATTTTATATTATCTTTATACTACCATAAACAGATATAAAAGTATATCTAGCCGGAATACGAAACTCCTCCCTTCCAACCGGACATATTCTCGTCATATCTTCTTCTATTCATAACCAGGAGTCTGCTCCAATGCCGAATCATTATCAAGTATATTCTGATCCAACGGCCATAAAACTTTATATGCCTCAGTCTTCTGATCAAGAATAGCAACTTTATTATCAATATCACCTTCTATACAGAACACTAATGGAATACCGTCCTTTGCATTCTTCATGCGGCACAAATCCCACCAACGTTGTCCTTCCTGTACAAACTCCTTATCCTTTTCATGTAAAATAGCTAATTCATTAGTTAGAAAATCAGATGCCTTATATATATGTGAACCTGCCTCAGACTTATACGCCCTATTTCTGACTAAATTTATATATTTCTCAACATTTGCATTATCACTCTCCATATTAGCAATCTCGGCTAATGCTAGATATACCCAGGATAAACGGTAAAGAATAAGATCACCATCATAGACTCTATTTCCCTGAGCATTGAGAGAGCCCAAATTTTTACATACATGAGTACCATATACATACAATTCTCCACTTTCCTTTTTCCGATATGAAGGCATAAATGTGGCGTCACAACGAGTATCACCTTTTTCAAAACTATTATAAAGCGAAAGTTTATACTCATATTTCTGTTGACCATTATTCTGTATATCAAGCGCATCATCCCATGGCGTTCCATTTTCTCTAAAACTATCTTTATTAGTCGTCCCGGAAACAAGAGAATAGGTATATCCACGAGAAAGGGAGTTTTCTGCTTCACCCTCCATATAAGACACAGCCATTATCACCTCACTATTACCTTTGTTATCAGCACTGAATATACGTTTAAAATCTTGTTGCAATTGAAGTCCATAGTTACCCTCTACATCTTTCAAGTACTTCTTGGCCTTTGACAAATCCGATTCGGTAGCTTTGTTATCACCAATAGTTACTTTGGAATTCCATAAATATACCTCTCCAGCCAAACATTCTGTGGCCGCCTTTGACCAATACACCTTGGTACCATGTCCATATGAATTAAAATCAGAATTCTCTCCAAAATATTGTAGGGAGGTTTCCAAATCCTTTTTAATCTGTGATATAACTTCACTTGGTTTAGCTCTCCCCAAATAAAGTTTATTCGGATCAAGCACTCCATCGATAACTTCCACGCCAAGACGAATTGGTACCCCACCATAGACTCTATAAAGATCAAAATAGTAAAAGGCACGAAGACCATACGCCTGTCCAAGATAATAATTCTTTTTAGCTTCCGGAATGAAATTAGCATCAGTTACACGAGCTATAAAAAGATTGATATTGGTTATACAGCCATAAATATTTCCAAACTTGGTAACTCCGGGAGTCTCCTTAGACAGATTTTGTAAACGGATTTCCCCACTAGAGATAGCCAGACCATCTGCACTTGTGCCATCCTTATAATGTCCGCCCCTTAATTCGCCAAAAGTGATAATATGCTGTTCCGCCATATCTCGCAATTGTTTATGAAGACCGTCAATATATGCACTGACTTGGGATTCTGTTTTCCAATAGCTGGTACTTCCATAATTATCTATCGGGGCGAGATCCAGCATATCCCCACATGATGTAGCCACTATAGCAGCTATATTCAACACCATAATATGTATAAATTTTAAATTTCTCATCTCACTTCGAATTATTAAAATGTAACATTAACGCCAAATATAACGGTACGTGGCAAGGGATATCCTGACGAAATCTCCGGGCTTACCGTCCTGGCAGAAGTTAAATAGCCCAAATTCTGTCCCGTTATTGAGAATTGCAGTTTCTGCATATATAGTCTTTTAGACAATTCTTGAGGAAGAGTATATGACAAAGACAATTCTCTAATCCCTAAATAGTTACCCTTAGAGGCAAATAGAGTTGAGGTACGATAGTAATTGGCAGCTCCCACCTGATCAGCAAATACGTAACGGGGATATTTTGCGTTTGGATTACTTTCGCTCCATGTATTAAAAACATCCTTTGTCGTATTGTAAGCCCCCTGCATACATCCTAAAAACCAAGGAGTCTTATCATCATAAACCCAATAATCAAGCGCAAAGTCAAAACGGGCATACAAACTAAGTCCCTTCCAAGACATTGTGGTATTAAAACCACCATACCAACGAGGAGTAGTATTTCCTATTACAACCTGATCATACTGGTCAATCACCCCATCTCCATTTACATCCTTCCATTTCACATCTCCAGGTTTTAACTCTATGCCTTTTGCCCGCTCATTATCAGAAAGTTTATTCCAAGCTTCAGGGCCATATTGATATTTACCTTGAATATTCCCCGAGGTCACAACCAAATTTCCCGGAATATCATCAACACTTCTGTAAATACCCTCGGCCTGGTAACCGACAAGTATCCCATACTCCATTCCCTCCTGAAAACCTCCGACATACACCTTCTCATCTTCCAACTTACCTGTACCCGGATTTACAACCTTCCGACCGGTATACACTTGCTGTCCATTCTGTCTGTTTCGTACCTGCCCGTTATCAGGAAGGGCTATAATCTTATTCTTATTATAAGTTATATTAAAAGAAGCATCCCAAGTAAAATCATTGACATCCAACACCTTACCAGAGAGTTGTAATTCGATTCCGCTATTACGTAATTTTCCATTATTGTTCTTAACAGAAGAGAATCCCGTGGTCGAAGGCAGGGTGAAGTCTGCATACTTATCAGATGTCAGACGATTGTAGTAATCGATATCCAAATTCAAGCGTCCTCCCAAGAATCCTACATTCAAGCCTATATCAAAACTGGCCGTCTTTTCCCAACGCAAAGAAGGATTAGGCAAAGTACCTATCAGAAAACCATTGTTACCATGGTATTTATTAGAATTATATGAACCTTGAAGAGTATATGGACCGATTCCGCTGGCATTACCGTTCAAACCGTAACTAGCCCTCAGCTTTCCATAATAGAGGAAAGGAAGTGATTCCTTAACAAAATCCTCTTTCGTAAAAACCCAGCCACCGGAAACTCCCGGAAAAAATCCCCACCGATTCTTACCCAGCAAAGAAGAATAACCGTCATAACGAAATACCCCGGAGAACAAATATTTACCCTCATAGTCGTAGTTCAAGCGTCCAAAATAAGAAAGAATACGGTAACGACTATGATTCGAATCTATCTGACGTTTACCCTCACCTGCATCGGTCAGACCTAAATCTTTAAAATCATCGGTAGCAGCACCAGAACCGGATGCAGAGAAACCGTTATTATACTGATCATAAAATTCACTACCAAACATAATATTCAAATTATGAACAGCAGAAAATACAGTCGTATAATCTAGAACAGCATTATAGGTCTGAGAGAACTGACGAGAATAGCTTGCACTAGTTGAACGAGTTCGATTCCATTGCCCCGGAACCGTCTCATAGTCCTTGCGCATACTTTCTTGTACAGTATGAAAATAATACCAACTGGCAGAAGCCCTCAAGACCAATCCCTTGAATAAATTAGCTTCTAATGACTGCATAAGGGTAAACTTTGTCCGTTCATTATCCTGATCGTAACTTTTTGCAACATAAGTCTGATTACCGTCCCCGGGACTAGGACCCAATGTCGGATTACCATCCTCGTCTTCAAAACGGACAGTAGGAGGAGTACTCATCACCCGACCAAAATAATCACTTTCCGTCCCCCAGGCGTTGTTTAACCATACATAATTAGCCCGGCTGAAAGTCGCATTGGAAGTCGTTTTCAACCAATCTGCAATTTTGTACGAACCGTTGAATGTGAAATTATAACGTTTATATTCGGTAGTGATAGGGGCTCCGGGGGAGTCGTTATAACCCAAACTTGCATAATAAGTTCCTTTATCATTCCCCCCCGACATACTAACCGTATAATCCTGTGTCACTACCGGATTACGAAGATTATATTCCTCTGGTTTTGTCCCTTTATAAATGATTGTTTTAGAAGGGTCCAAAGGATCCAGCATTTCTCGCCAGCCCATATCCAAAAGATAGGCATTTTCATCCGTTTTCCCCATAATATTCCACACCATATTCGCACCGAGCTTATTACCCGTACCAAAAGGCGTAGAACCTGTAAGATTTGCCGTAGCTGCCCACGGGGTATTTTTATAGGCTGTACGAAGGACTGTAATATAGTCTTCCGCGCCCAAAAAGTCGTAGGGATTATTAACATAACCGAGACCTATATTTGCTCTGAAATTAATTTCCCGATGTCCTGCCCGGCCAGATTTTGTTGTAATTAAAATTACACCATTACTTGCACGGGCACCGTATATGGCCGTAGCCCCAGCATCCTTCAGAACATCCATAGATGCAATATCCTGAGGATTGATATCATCAAAATTATCACGAAGCTGTCCGTCCACTATCACCAGGGGTCCTCCCGAACCATCAAATTCCGTTCCACCACGTAATATAACTTTAGGAGATGAAGTAGGATTTCCCGAAGTGAGAGAAACCTTTAAACCGGGAACAGAACCCGACAGTGCCTGAGAGGGATTTGTATATATACCCTTCTCTAATATCTGGGGACTGACAGTCGATATAGAATTCGTCAGTTTTGCCCGTGAAACTTTTCCGCCATAACCGGTCACAACAACTTCCTGCAAAAGCTCACTGTCTTCTTTTAAGATTATCTTAAAATTCATTTTTCCTTGCACACTCAAAGTCTGGGAAGAAAAACCTATGAATGAAACCTGTATACTGGCATTATCAGAAACCGAGAGTGTAAAATTACCATCAACGTCAGAAACAGTGCCATTTGTTGTTCCAACTTCCACAATACTGGCACCAATGACCGCCTCACCCGCAGTATCCGTTATTATGCCCGTAATACTTTTCTTCTGTGCCACAACTACAATCGAACACAGAAGAAAAACAAATAAAATAAAACTCTTTTTCATACTCTTTTATGTTTTTCATGTTTAAAACACCTATCAACAAGAGGCGTTCAAATACCATATATCCACTCCAAAAACATCACAAATTACGGAGGTATAAACAAAGGAATAAAGAAAATCATATTTAATAAATTAGGGGTTATTATTTACAAGCGCAAAGAAAGAGCTCATAAAACTAAACATAGTCAGAAAGCATTTAAAAAAAGTCATATATCATCCAATACTGCATTTTTTTATCAAAAACAGAATAATTAATAAACATTTTATGTATATACGTTGTTAAATAGAAAAAATCAGCTTTAAACAACACGAAAAGATAAAAATGTACAGGTTATTTGGTATATTCGCAATATTAACACTACTTTGCATATCATCTACATCAGGTCATGACATAAATTACCAGTTTACGTCTATTTCCGTAGCGGAAGGATTGTCTCAATCTACCGCCCAATCCATACTTTTAGATAAGAAAGGGAAATTATGGATAGGAACAAAAAATGGTCTGAATTCTTATACGGGACAAAATCTGAAAATATTCAAAAGCCACCCCAACGACAGATATTCCTTACCAAGCAATCACATTATACATTTAACCCAAGATTCCCTTAACGACATATGGATATCTACCAGACAAGGTATGGTTAGATATGATGAGACACACGGGAATTTTATTCCCTTCAATCATGATATCATCTATTCTTCCTTATGCATAAATGGAGGAGTACTTTTCGGAAGTGAGAATCGAATATACAAATATGATTACCAAAAACGCTCTTTTAAAGCAGTATGCATCAACCCCAAAGGTGCTACGGACAGTGACATTACCAAATATAGGGTACAAAGAATTATAGCAGTTTCCCCAAAGGAGGTGCTAATCGTCACCAGAAGGGATGGAATATATATATTGAATTACCCCAATATGCAATTAAAGCGTTTTTTCTCTTGTCCAAACAATATTTTGCAAGGAGCATGTCTGGCTTCAAACGGATATATATATTTATCTTTTTGGGGACAAGGCCTGTTTTGTTATGAGAAAACAGGAAAACTTATAAAACAATATACGAGCAACAACTCCGGATTGACAAACAATTATGTATTGGATATAATAGAAAAGAAAGGATATCTATGGTTAGCAACTGATGGCGGAGGAATAAATCGCCTGGAACTACGCAATGAAAAATTCTCTAACCTCTATCATATTGCCGGAGATGAAAATTCACTCCCTGTCAATTCTATTACTGTATTATATAAGGATAGCAACGAATGTTTATGGGCGGGAAGTGTTAGAGGAGGAGTTTTCAATATCAAAGAAAGTTACATACGTACTTATAAAGACTGTCCTTTAGGATATAATAATGGATTGAGCGAAAAATCTGTGACGAGTTTTTACGAGGAAGCTAATGGAAAGTTATGGATTGGTACGGACGGAGGCGGAATAAACTTGTATGATCCTCAAACGGGAAACTTCAAGCACTTCTCGTCTACCTATGGGGATAAAGTGATTTCCATAGCCCCAGTATCAGAAAAAGAACTAATGATATCTGTTTACACAAAGGGACTTTTCCTGTTTGAAAAAAACACAGGCATTTATCGAC
>ERZ773178.3120-NODE-3120-length-14391-cov-5.818429_pt1 | contig 14391 bp, 16 predicted proteins | sample MGYA00580533_ERZ773178 | MGnify/ENA primary metagenome ERZ773178 (study PRJEB29015, sample SAMEA2737859) | human gut metagenome | biome: human gut; feature: human-associated habitat; material: faeces | place: China | collected 2012 ...
GAGCGTACGGTTCGCATCCGTAAGGTCGTGGGTTCGAATCCCTTCAGGTCCACCATAAAAAGCCGTGAAATCAAATGATTTCACGGCTTTTTGCAACTTATTGAGACTTTGATGCGAGCTGATTTCCGCTTAAATTTGCCACCGATCGGTTCTCATCCCTTGCGATCATATGCTCTTTTCAAACCGCATTACCTTACCGTCCCGCCGGTGACGGAGGAACTCCTCAAGGCCTTGCCGGTACTGGTGTTTGCCGCCTTTTTCAGCGACGACCGCAAGGACATCCTGCCCACGGCCCTGTCCGTCGGCATCGGCTTTTCTATTTGGGAGAACACCGCCATCCTCGTGCAGAATCTGGCGACGGTAACGTTGGGCTGGGCAGCGCTGCGCGGCTTGTCCGCCAGCCTGATGCATGGCCTTTGCACTATGATCATCGGCACGGGACTGCCCTACGTCAAAAAGCAAAGGAAGCTGTTTTACACCGGCATCTTCGGACTCTTTACCGTTTCCGCAACGATGCACGCCCTGTTCAACCTGCTGATCCAATCCGATTACAGCTGGCTGGGCGCCTGTTTTCCCATGGTATTGTATGTGCTGTTCTATGTCGTCCGGCGTACCGGCCGGATAAGGCTGCCGTTCCTGTCATATTAAGAAAAATCTTTAGAAATCTTGCAAACGACCTCTGGCTGCTTGAGCCGGAGGTCGTTTTTCAATGGGGCCGCTTTTACTTTCGCGGCCAGCCACTGTACCGCGGCAGGCTCAGCGCTCGGATACACTTTGTAATCAGCAGGTCAGGTGTTCGAGTCACCCCACCAGCTCCAAAAAGCGTCGAAAACTTCGGCTTTCGATGCTTTTTTGTTGCAAAAACGCTGAAAATGGTGTGGGTCAAAATGCGGGTCAATTGCTGACCCACACCGTGACCCACACGCGGAAATGTGCGGATAGGTTTAAAGAGTACCAGAGAGAAGGTTTCGCCTTCTCTCTGGTACTCTTGTGTTCTTATTCTGCTTACATGACCTGAGCCATGAAGCTGCCCATCGTTTGCGCTGCCTCATCTTGTTTCTGCCTTGTTGCGTGAGTGTAGGTTCGCAGGGTGAATCCCGCATCGTAGTGTCCCAGCATGCTGCTGACGGTTTTGACGTCTACTCCGTTTTGAAGCGCCAAGGTTGCGAAGGTGTGTCTGAGATCGTGAAAGCGAATGTGTGGCAGTCCCGCGTCCTTCAGTATTTTCTTGTGTAGGTTTACGATGGAGTCGGGATAGTACATCTCACCCGTGATCGGTGAGGGGAACATATACGGATTGTCGGGATGCTTATCGTGCTCAGCTATTAGTAGGTCGATGGCCTCCTGCGGAATAGATACTTTTCTGACTGATGTTTCCGTCTTAGGACGGGACAAGGTCAGTTCGCCGTTCGGATTCTTGACATACTGCTTGCTGACGGATATGGTGCGGTTCTGAATGTCGAGGTCAGACCAGAGAAGCGCGGTTAACTCGCCCTTGCGCAATCCGCTGACCAGCTCCAGATAAAACATGGGAAGGAGTCCGCGGGCATTTGCTGCATTGAGGTATTCTTTGATATGTTCCGGTTGGAGGATCTGCATTTCGAACTTCTGAATTTTGGGAGCGATGCAGTCTTCAGTTGGATTGCGCGGAATCAGGCGCTCTTTGACTGCCCGTTCGAAGGCATTGTGCAGCATCAGGTGAAGGCTTCGCACGGTCGTGCTGCTCAGTCCCGGATTGCCATGACCGCTCTTGCGGTCGATACGTCCGTTTTCCATCAGATCCTTGTAGAGCTTTTGTAAGTCATGGGCAGTCAACTTTGTCAGCTTGATGCTGCCGATGCGGGGAATCGTGTATTGCTCGACCATCAGTTGATAGCGGTTTGCTGTTGAGATGCGGATATTCGGTTTTGCGTAGATCTCATACCAGCTGCGCAGCCAGATTGCTACTGTGTACTCATCCGCACGGCTGACATCGATTCCTCGGGTAGCTTCCATTGCGGCACTGAGCTTTGCCTTGCATTCCGCCTGCGTCTTACCCAGCACATTTTTGATGATGCGCTTTCCGGTTTCAGGGTGATAGCCTGCGGTGTAGCGCCCCTCCCAGCGCCCGTCTGCGCGTTTGCGGATGCTGCCCTCGCCGTTGGCGCGTTTTTTAGCTATTCGTGATCATCTCCTTTGCTTTTTCTTCCTCGTCGGCATCGAAGAAGTAGGGCGTTCCCAGCTCTCCGGCGATACCGGCCGCCAGCTTGAAGCCCGCCGTGAAGCTCATCAGCGTGGAGTCCACCAGCAAGGTGTTCTGTGCGTCGAGCAGATGGAGCAGTCTGCGCCGACTCTCTGCTCCCAAATCCTGACGCAGTTCTTCCCGCACACATCTGATCCGCTCATCCAGTTCATTATGCTCCTGCCGGTCAAAGTGCTTTTGCAGGGACTTCATGTAATCGTTCATCGTGCTACCTCCTTTGGTAGCCACAACACATACCACAACTCCGCGAAGAAAGCTATTACTTTTTCGAGCATCTTCTTTGGTTACAGCGGTGCGTTTTTGGAGAGGTCCTATTGTTTTCAGCAGCGCAAAATATGTGCGCTCTGCACGAGAGAGTATAGAAAGGACGCCGCGGTGAGCGGCGTCCCTGGAAAACGGCTTACTGTTATTCTTTCACGGCAAGCTGTGCCACAACATCAAGAAACACATTGGCGCCGGCGGCAAGGTCAGCGTCGCGTGTCAGCTCCAGCGGATTGTGGCTGACGCCGCGGACGCTTGGAACGAAGATCATCGCCGTGGGACAGATGCGAGCAAGCATCTGCGCATCCTGCCCTGCGCCGGAGGTCATGCGGCGGCAGGAAAGCCCCCGCGCGGCGGCGGAGCCTTCGATGAGCCGCACGATCCCCTCGTCGAAGAGTACCGGATCAAAACGGCTGAGCCGCTCGGCTGTGATCTTGACGCGGTCGGTCCTTTCCAGCTCCGCAAGATAGTCGGCAAGCGCCTGCTCCTCGGCGCAGAGCTGCTGCGCGTCGGGGTTGCGGACGTCCACGGTGAACACAGCCCTGGACGGAATGACGTTGATGGCGTTTGGCTCGAACGTGATGCAGCCGGTGGTGGCGACGGTGCGGCTGTCCGGTAGCTCACAGCGGCGGCGCAGGAAGGTGATGACCTTCGCGGCGGCGAGGCCCGCGTCCACGCGGTAGGCGGTCGGCGTGGTGCCGGCATGGTTCTGCTCTCCTTCGATGGTGACGCGCTGCCAGGAAATGCCTTGCAGGTTTTCGACCGCGCCGATGGAAATGCCCTCGGCGTCAAGAATAGGTCCCTGCTCAATGTGCAGCTCCACGAAGGCGCAGGGCTTGAGAAAGCCCGGCTCGACCGTACCCGCGTACCCGATGCGTCGGAGCTCCTCGCCGAGCACCGTACCGTCCGTGCCGACAGAGGCAAGCGCCTTTTCGAGCGGGTAGCCACCCGCGTAGACGAGAGAACCCATCATGTCGGGCGCGTAGCGCACACCCTCTTCGTTGGTGAACGCGCCGATGGCGATGGGACGCGCGGGCACAAAGCCAGACACCTTGAGCGTTTCAACGACCTCGAGCGCCGCAAGAACGCCGTAGCAGCCGTCAAATTGTCCGGCATTGATGACGGTATCAATGTGTGAGCCGAGCATGAGCGGCGCGGCGTCGGCGCAACCCTCTGGCACCCAAATACCAAAGAGATTTCCGATGTAGTCGGTCACGACCGTGAGACCGGCCTCGCTCATCCAGCGGGACACGAGATCGCGCCCCGCCTTATCCTCATCGGAGGCGGCAAGGCGGGTACGGCGGCCGTCGGCGTCAAGACCGACCGCGCCAAGCGTGTGGATACGCTTCAAAAGATGTTCTTCGTTGATGATCAGCATAGTCTGCTCCCTTCTGCTTCAAACTATCGGTTTTGCTCTGTGATGGTACCAGTATACGGGATCGAAAAAGCGGATTCTATCAGATATCAAACAAAAACTGTCACTTTTTGCTTTTCCGCTGCGAGGGGATGTGGTAGGATAGAGAAAAAGGGGGCGAGAGAATGGCTGTACCGTTTCCGAAATGCGAGGGCATACAGGGCGAATTCTATCTGACGGTGGACGATAAGCTGCACGAGCATGTCGCGCCGCTTTCGGACGACCTTCCGCTCTCGGTGTATACCCAGAGCTACCGCCATGCCGCAAGAGAGCATATCCCGCTCCATTGGCACAGCGACGTGCAGCTCACATGGGTCTATGAGGGCGCGCTTGACTACACCGTTGAGGGCGGGAGTCTGGCGCTGGCACCAGACGACCTCCTGCTTGTCAACGCGGGGCACCTGCACGGCTCCCAAACGGTGCAGGGCGACACGCGAACGCTGTGTATCAATTTCGCGTCGGAGCAGCTTTTCCCGCCCGCGCTGCTTCGGCGCTATATCTGTCCGCTGCTGGAGGATGCAGCCTTTTCCCACGCCGTTCTGCCGCTGCGCGCAGAGTGGTCGGAGATCCTGCGCGGCTGCTGTGCGTGGGAGGGCGAGCCGGACTGCTTCGCTGTATATGAACTGCTCGTGCAGGTGCTGCGCGAGCTGACACGCAGCTTCCGCGGCGGGACGGAGAAAGACGGCGAGGACGCGCGGCTTTTTCAAACCGCGCTCCGCTACCTGCACGAGCATTACAGCGAGCCGCTGTCTGCCGGACAGCTTGCTTCCGCTGCGGCGGTCAACCGCACCATGCTTAGTGTATTGTTCAAAAAGTACACCGGCATGACGCCGACGCGGTACCGGAATGAATACCGGCTCTACATGGCCAAGAGCATGATCGTCGGCACGGACCGGCCGATCACCGAGATCTGCGCAGAAACGGGCTACAATCAGCTCAGCCACTTTATCGAGCAGTTTCGCCTGCGCTATGGCGCCTCACCGCTTCAATACCGCAAGCGGTATGGTGCGGGGTGACAGGGACGTCTGCTGAATCAACGGAACTGCATCGTATATCCCTGTTGCTGTTCCAACTCATGGTCATCCGGCTTGTGGCCGAGGGCGACGCGCTTTTGCCGCAGCCGCGCCAGCCGCTTGCGGTCGATTTGGACACCGGTGGCAGCGGGAGCCGGGGCGTTGTCCCGAAAGATATTGCCCATGTGGTAGAGCAGCCGGGTGGCTGACAACAGGACGGAGGGCGGCTCCTGTTCGCCGCGCTCCATGCGTTTCATGAAAAATTCCGCGTAGGCGTGGCCGTTATCCCGCGCCGCCGCGAACCATTCGTAGGCGGCGTCCATGTCCTTCGGAACGCCCTCACCCATGAGGGTCAGCTTGCCCAACAGGTATTGGGCGTAGGTGCTGCCGTTATCCGCGGCCTGCCGCAGGTATTCCGCCGCAGTCGAAGTGTCTTTTGGCACATTTTTGCCGCTGAGATATTCCTTTCCCAGCCGGTAGGCGGCGTAAGCGTTGCCATTGTCAGCAGAGCGCTTCAGCCAGTAAATACCCTTGGCGGGATCGTGAACGTCTGCGTCGTCGGAGAGATGCGGGGCTGCGCGGCACCTATGATCTGGACGGTCCCGGCTTCAAGGGAGACGCACCCGGCAGTGACAAAAACACGGGATTCTCCCTCCCACATGATCCGCAGTCAGATCTGGTGCTTGTCTTTGAGGCACCCATTGACCTGATGAGTTACCTCACGCGCCACAGAGACGTAACCAACGCCGTTGCGCTGTGCGGGCTCTATGACGGCGCACTGCGGACCTATTTGCAGGCGCATCCGGAGATCCGCCGTATTGCGCTGTGTCTGGACGCGGACGAGCCTGGGCAGAAAGCCGCCCGGCAATTACAGGAAAAGTATCAGTTACAGGGGTATGCCGTTACCGTGGAGAAACCGCGCTGCGGCAAGGATTGGAACGAGTATCTGCAAAGAAAGATTTGCAGCCGGGAAAGGGGGCGATAGCCAAAAGAACATTGTTTTCAACGCGGATAAAAAACAAAAAATATAAGGAGGACCTATGAATCTGAAACAGAACCATTATTCCCGCAGAGCGCTGGCACTGCTGCTGACGCTGGTCATGTGCGTGGGCATGATCCCTACCGCCTTTGCCGCCCAGCAGAACAGCTACCATGACCCGGCAGAACACTGGATGCAGGCATCCGGCCGCACCAATGAGCTGGACGCCAACAGTGTCGTGACCCGCGAGACCTTCAAGTGCGGTGAGTGCGGCAAAGCCACATCTTTTGAGGTGTTCCGCGTTCCCGAATATACCCGCAATGGCCAGCCGGCACTCAGCCGCAATGTGAAATATTCGGACGGCACGATGGTGGATGGCGTCGGTAAGGGTGATACCATGGACGGTATTCCCGGTAAGGACGCCACCTATACCGGATATCACTACACCAAAGCCGTCTGTGAAACCTGCGGCGGCATCAACACAAATATGAGCAAAAGCGAGTACGGCTATCTGAAAAATGTCTACTGGCTGTATGACTGTGCCGCCGCATTTACGCAGGAACTGAACGAAACCGTTTCCTACGAGTACACGGGCGATACCTATCACACTGTTACCGCCAAGGGCGGCACCTACTGCGCGTTCTGCTACGGCACGAACCATACGACCAGTTCCAAACTGGAGCGCCACAGCATGGTGACGGAAGTTCTGCCCCAGCCGGCAAACGGACGCTTCGCTACGGTGGAGAAATGCAGCCTGTGCGACTACGCCCGCTATGACTACACGGCGGCAAAGGCGGTCATCGCGGACTATGGAGGTATCCGCCATCAATCAGAAGGACCCCAATGAGGAGCTGATGCGCAAGGTAGCCGATACGCTGTAACGGACGGAAGGGAAGGAACAAGCATGACAGTATTTCTTGATAAAAATATCTATGCGCCCGCCGGAGGCTATCTGGCAGAGCACGCAGATGTGGTGACCGATTTCGAGCATCCGGAAAAACTTGACGCGATCATCTGCCGTGCCCGGCCGATCACCCGTGAGCTCATCGAGCAGTGCCCCAACCTGAAGGTCATTGCCCGCCATGGCGTCGGCGTGGACAGTGTGGATGTCGAATGCGCCACGCAGCGCCGGATCGCTGTGATCAATGCCCCGACCAGCAACGCCGACAGCGTTGCCGAGCTGGTGGTAGCGCTGTTTTTGATGCTTTCCCGTATGCTGTACGAGGCCAATGTGAAGAGTCGGGAAGGCAGCTTTGAAAAGAAGGCACCGGCGAATTTCAGAGGACTTGAAATGAACGGCAAGGTGTTCGGGCAGATCGGCATGGGCAATATCGCGCAGAGAGTTGCCAGGATCATGCACAATGGCTTTGGCTGCAAAGTGCTGGGCTACGACCCCTTTATCAGCGCTGAGGACGCCCTGTATGACTGCCTGGTCAGCGGTCAGCTCAGGGGCGCCGCCTGCGATACCTTCGCTGACGGAGAGCCTGTCAGCCCGGACCACAAGCTGCTCACACTGCGCAATTTCAGCGCTACGCCCCATCTGGGCGGCAATACGGAGGAGGCCCTGCAAAAACCGGTATGCAGATTGTGAAAGATACGCTGGCCTATCTGAACGGTGAGGGCGGCTACCACCAGGTGAACAAATTCTGACCGTTTTACACGGCTTCTGAGCAGGGATCGGCGGGCGTCGACACGAGCCCCGCTGATCCCTGCTGCTTATATTTAATGCTGCCAAAGAGCAAAGAAAATAGAGAAGGGAGAACGCAATGATATTGCCGATCGGGATTCTCATAAATACGGCGGCTGTTGCCATCGGGGGACTTGTCGGAGCGGCGGGAGGACGATACCTGACCCGGGAGCTCAAGGACGGGTTGCAGATGATCTTTGCCGGCTGCGCCATGTGCATGGGGATAAACATGGTGGGAAAGCTGGAAAACATGACACCCTTTGTATCTGCCATGGTGGTGGGGACAGGCGTCGGCCTTGTCCTCCGCCTCGGGCAAATGGTGGAGCTCGCCGCCCGGAAAATGCAGAGAGGAATGCAGGTGCTGCTGAAGGCCGGGGACTGCGGTGAAAGCGCCGCGCTGGTCACGATCCTGATCATTTTCTGCGCCAGCGGAACTGGAATCTACGGCTCTATCATTTCAGGGATGACCGGAGATCACAGCATTTTGATCTCCAAATCGGTTTTGGACTTTTTCACCGCTGTTATTTTTGCGGCAGACCTCGGGGCTGTGGTCTCTCTGACGGCAATTCCGCAGGCTGTGGTATTTTTGGCGGTCTTTTCCGCGGCCGGTGTGATCTTTCCGCTCTGTACGCCGGATATGATCAATGACTTCAAGGCGGTGGGCGGGTTTATCATGTTCACCAGCGGCTTTCGTATGCTGAAGCTTCGGATGTTTCCCACCGCGGATATGCTGCCGACCATGGTGCTCATCATGCCGTGCAGCTGGCTCTGGACGAATTGCCTGCTGCCGCTCATGTCATAGCGGCGGCGAAGGATGAGCAAGGCGCGCCGGCGGCCGCCGGGCTCCATAGGGAATGGAAGTGGCGGGGCCTCTTACGAACGTAAGAGGCCCCGCCACTCTTTGCTTTTTCGGTGCGCCTTTTAACCGGCCTCGCCCTGCATGGGGGTGAAGAGCAGGCTTGCCATGTCGCTGAGTGCCTCCGCGCTTGCGCCGCTCTCAACGCTCAGGCTGTATTCAATGCCGGGGACGATGTCAAACCAGATGATCTTGCCCGTACCGCCCTCGTCGTAGGAGAGCTGTGCGTCGCAATAGCTGACCTTGCCAGCCGTATTGACGGCAAGGTCGGCCAAGCCGGAGATATCCGCAAGCTCCAGCTCGCCCGGTGCGGTGCGGTACGTCCAGCGCGCACCGTTCATCGTGAAGGCGGTTTCCGCCACGGTGCGGCCGTCGAGCGGGAAGACGCTGATGACGACATTCTCTGCCCCATCAGGCGCGGTAGCAAGCTCCTGACCGAGACCGGCGGCGAGGATCTGCGCGTTTTCCAGCAGCTTTGCGTCGCTGCTCGAGCTGCTCACACACCACTGCTGCCCCTCGGACGGCAGGAACCAGCTCACATAGCCCGTGAGGTTGTTGGTGCACATCTGGAGCTGCGCCTCGCCGACGGTCCAGCTCAGATCCTGGTCCCAGGTCTCGTACAGGCCGGAGATATCCTCACTTTCGCCGGTCTTCGCCGCGCGGCAGGTGTATGCGGCGCCGTCCAGCGTATAGTCCGCTTCGACCATTTCCGCGCCGTTTTCACCGGTGCTCAGCGCGGTGAAGGTGATATTCTCCGCCCCGTCCGGCAGTACCATGTTGTATCCCATGGCACGGATGTTCTCGAGCGTGGTATCCGACCACGGGTTTGCGATCTGCGTATTACCGCCGTTGTCAAAGCGGTCGCCGCTCGTCTCGCCGCTGTTCCACGGCTGCCAGATCACCGCTGCGGCGGCGATCACGCATACGCAGGCCGCTGCCGCGGCATAGCGGCGGATCGTGCCGCTCCTCTGCGCCAGGCGCTGGGCCTCCTCCAGCAGCGCATTGTCGGCGGCGCGCTGAAAGGTCTCGAACTTTCTGTCGTTCATATTGCGATGTCCTCCTTTTTCATTGCCTCGCGCAGGCGGTTTCGCGTGCGGAAGAGCGAGGATTTGACTTTTTCCTCGCTGCACCTGCACGCTTCGGCGATCTCACTGATGCTTTCGCCGTCCCAGTAGCGGCGGACGAAGAACACGCGGTTATCCCTGCGCGGCTAAAAATTTTCTGATCCAGGCGTTGAACTCCGCGGCTTCGGCCTGCTGCTGGGAATCGTCCGCACCCACAAGGCAGGGCTCCAATTCCTCGAATGCTTCGGTCAGCGCGCTGGCGCGCTTTTCCGCGTGGTTGTAGGAGAGCCTGTCGAGCGCCAGATTGCGCGCGATGCGGGCGAGAAATGCGCTCAGCACGCGCGGTCTTTCCGGCGGAATGGAATTCCAGGTGTGGATCCACACGTCGCTCAGGCACTCCTCCGCGTCCCGCTCATCCGGCAGGATGCGCCGGATGACGCTGCGGCAAAGCCTGCCGTATTTTTCTTCGCTCTGCGCGATGCTCTCTTCGCTGCGCTCAAAATAGAGCTGCACGATCTCGTCATCGTTCAAGACGATCACCTCTTTTTCATTCATGCATGAAGGACGTTTGGTTCGTCTTCACCCTTACAGACGAGACGGGGGCGAAAACGGTTGCGCTGTGCGCGCAAAATTCGTTTTTCTGTTCCGACAGGACCGCCCCGCTGCGTGCGGAGCGCCGGACCCATTCGGTCGGGATGCGCTGTGAAGCAGCTGCGATCCGTGGGGGGGGACCCAAATGGCGGACGGAAGCGGGACAGCCGGTATGTTCTTCCGGCGTGCGAAAAAGAGACGCCGAAAGCGTTTGCTTTCGGCGTCTCTTGCTGCAAAGGACACGTGGACAATGCAATACCATCAGGCCTTTTGCTGCTGCGCACCGTCATCCAGAAGCATCTGCCGCAGACGCTTGGCGGCAAGGCTCAGGGGTTGGCCCTTGCGCTGGAAGAGATAGATGCTGCGCGGCGGGATGGGCTCATCGAGCGTGATGGGATAGATGCCGGTCTCCTCCGGCGCGCCGTAGAGCATCTGGCGCGGCACAAAGCCGACGCCGAGGTCGCTCTGCACCACGGGCAGGACCTGACTCGTGGTCGTCACCTCCACATCGGGGGAGAAGGGAAGACCGCGGCTTGAGAAAAGGCCTGCGTAAAATTTGCGCGAGGCCGTGCCCTCGATGAGGCTGATGATGGGATACTCCGCGAGGCGGCGCAGCGAGACGGTCCCCTCGGAGAGCTCGGAGAAGGCGGCGCCGCAGATGGGGAGCTCCTGAATGTCGCTGATCTTCTGCTGTGTGAGCGTGTCGGGAACATCGGGCGCATCGCTCGTTACGGCAAAGTCGGCAAGGCCGTTCTGCACGGCGGCAAGGCCATTGGGCGTCGTGTGATTCGTCAGGCAGATGCGCACATGGGGATAGACCTTGCGGTACTGCGCGAGCACGCGCAGCAGGCAGCCGCGCAGGGCGAGGCCGCTCGCGGCGATATGGACAACGCCGCTTTGCAGGCTTTGATCGGCGCGCAGCTCGTCCTCGCCCGCCTCGATCTCGGCAAAGGCGGCGGCAATATGGGCATAGAGCTTTTCCCCCTCGGGCGTGAGCTTCACGCCCTGCGGTGAGCGGGAAAAGAGCGGGCAGCACAGCTCGGCCTCCAGCCGGTGGATCGTGCGCGTGACGTTGGGCTGGTTGCTGTAAAGCGCGGCGGCTGCCTGCGAAAAGCTCTTGTATTTTGCGGCATAGTAGAAGATACGATAGCTGTCGTAGCTGATGTTCATGGTAAACGGTCTCCTTTGGGCGGAGCCCTTTCAAGGGCGGGCTCTGCCGGACGCGCCCGGTGGACGCCCTACTATCATAACAGACGCGGCACGGCGGCGCAAGCACGGCCTCCGGCGGACAGAAAAAAGCTTGGCGAAAAGTAAACACCGCGGGCAAAAGCCGCAAAGCGGCATGGCGTCGGGCCTTTTTGCGCCCCATAGCAAAATGACATGGCGGCTATGTCAAGATGATATTTTGCTTTCCCTGCGCGGACAGCTATAATGACTCGCGTTGAGAAATTCTGTAGGAGAGGGGAAATATCATGTTTGCACAGATCATAGCTATCTGTATTTTTGTCGCCATGTTCCTGCTCATCATCCTCGATAAGTTCGAGCGCCATTATGTGACGCTCGGCAGCGCGGCGCTCGTGCTCGTGCTGGTGTTCGGCGCGGCGATGCGCTCGATGAGCGCTGTCTGGGAGACGCTGAACCTCGGCGCGTTTTTTCAGAGCACCTTCTGGTACGGCGCGAGCGAGGAGAGCACGTCGGGCATCAACTGGTCGACGATCTTATTCATCGCCGGTATGATGATCATGGTCGAGGGCCTCGGCAAGGCGGGCTTTTTCCGTTGGCTGTGCCTGACGCTCGCCAAGCTCGTGCGTTACCGCACGGTGCCGCTGCTCATCTGCTTCATGGCGCTCTCGGCGTTTCTTGCGATGTTTATCGACAGCATCACGGTCGTGCTGTTTCTCGCTACCGTCACGCTCGAGTTGGCGCAGACGATGAGATTTGACCCCGTGCCGATGATCCTGTCTGAGATCTTCTGCGCCAACCTCGGCGGCGCGGCTACGATGTGCGGCGACCCGCCGAACATCATCATCGGCACCTCGCTCGGCTATACGTTCTTTGACTTCATCGAAAATACCGGCGCGATTGTCGCGGTCTGCTTCGCGGCTGTCGCCGTCTATTTCTGGCTGTGCTTCCGCAAGGAGCTGCTGCGTGAGGAGCGCGCGAACGGCGGGCCGGTCGTCTGTCCGGAGCCGTCGAGCGCCATCACGGACCGCAGAGCCTTCGGCGCGAGCGCTGCCGTATTCCTGCTGGCGGTCGTGCTGCTCGTGACGCACGCGCAGACGGGTCTGACGGTTGCCTGCATCGGCGTGATCGTCGCGGCGCTGACGCTGCTTGTGATGGCGCTGTCGCACGGAAGGGCGACGGTGCTCGAGGTCATCCGCGGCGTGGACTATAAAACGCTGCTCTTCTTCATCGGCCTGTTCGTCTCGGTCTGCGGGCTGGAAAAGACGGGCGTGCTGGATATCATCGCGCGCTTTATCACCAACATCAGCGGCGGCCATGTGGCGACGATCGTCGTCATCATTCTCTGGCTCTCCGCCGTCACCAGCGCCTTTGTGGACAATATTCCCTTTGCCGCCACGATGATCCCGGTCATCCGCTCCATCGCCGCGGTCGAGGGCATGGACGTGGGCGTGCTGGCCTGGGCGCTGTCCCTCGGCACGGACCTCGGCGGCAACGCAACGCCCATCGGCGCGAGCGCGAACGTGGTCGGCACCTCGGTATCCGCCAAGGGCGGCTATCCCATCGGCTGGGGGCGCTACTGCAAATACTGCGTGCCCGCCACGGTCCTCGTGATGGCGGTGTCCACGGTGTGTCTGTTCCTGCGCTACCTCTGAGAGAAGAAAGGAGTATACCGCAATGAAAGACCAGATCATCATTACCATGGGCCGTGAGCACGGCAGCGGCGGCCACTACATTGCCGACATGATCGCCCGCGCGCTCGGCATCAAGCTCTACGACAAGGATTCCATCGAGTCGGAGATCGTCTCCGAGGGCTACAGCGAGGAGCTGATCCGCCGGATGGACGAGAAGCCGGTCAACTTCTTTGCCTCCCGCCGCATCGGGCGATTTTCCAATTCGCTCGAGGTCAACGTGGCGGAAAAGACCTTTGATATGATCCGCGCCAAGGCGGCGAGCGGGGAATCCTTCCTGCTCATCGGCCGCTGCGGCGAGCAGGTGCTCAAGGACGATCCGCACCGCGTCAGCCTCTTCATCGGCGGCGATCCGCACGCCAAGCTCTGCCGCGTGATGGAGAAAAAGGGGCTCTCCGCAGAGGAGGCCATCGAGGAGATCCGCACGGTCGACCACCAGCGCAAGGCTTACCACAACTACTACTGCGAGACGAAGTGGGGCGACGCCCGCGCCTATGATCTCACGGTCAAAAGCGACGTGTTGGGCATGGAGGGTACGGCGGAAATGCTGATCCGCTACATCCGAGCCTTTCAGGAAAAGGACTGAACAAGAGAAAGAGGAAGCCGCGGCAATGCCGCGGCTTCCTTTGTTCGATTCCGATGTGCGCTTACAGCAGCAGAATGCCGGCGTCCGCGCAGGTCTTGAGGGTGTCGTCGTCCCAAAGGCTGACCTGCACCTCGCCGATGTGGGCGGTGCCGATCATCAGCATACAAAGACGGCTCTGACCGATGCCGCCGCCCATGGTCAGGGGCAGCTCGCCGTGCAGGAGCATTTTGTGGAAGGGCAGATCGCGGCGGTCGTCGCAGCCGGCCAGCGTCAGCTGCCGGTCGAGCGAAGCCTCGTCGACGCGGATGCCCATGGAGGAGATCTCAAACGCGCACTCCAGGACCGGGTTCCACATCAGAATATCGCCGTTGAGCTGCCAGTCGTCATAGTCGGGCGCGCGGCCGTCATGCGGCTTGCCGGATTTCAGCTTGCCGCCGATTTGCATGAGAAAGACCGTGTGGTGCTGGCGCAAAATTTCGTTCTCGCGCTCCTTGGGGGTCTTGTCCGGGTACATATCCTCCAATTCCTGCGTGGTGATGAAGAACACCTCGCGGTCAAGTTTTGTGTGCAGGCTCGGGAACGCGACGCCCAGCGCGTCGTTCGTCTCGCAGACAGCGCCGACGATATCGCGCACGGTGCGCTTTAAATAGTCGGTGTTCCGGTCCTCGCGGGCAATGACCTTTTCCCAGTCCCACTGGTCGACGTAGACGGAGTGGAGGTTGTCGACCTCCTCGTCACGGCGGATGGCGTTCATGTCGGTGAAAAGTCCCTTGCCGGGGTTAAATTCATAGCGCTTCAGCGCCAGACGCTTCCACTTGGCCAGCG